>Ga0209136_1001259_pt1 | contig 16899 bp, 17 predicted proteins | sample SaaInl0LU_22_DNA_FD_184640 | JGI IMG/M metagenome (GOLD analysis project Ga0209136, IMG submission 184640) | Marine microbial communities from expanding oxygen minimum zones in the Saanich Inlet - ESP_90LU_22_DNA (SPAdes) (version 2) | ecosystem: Environmental > Aquatic > Marine > Intertidal... | reverse complement strand
GATTAATTTGAGCCGTATTTAAAATATTATTATCTGTTACAATCATAGGTCTTCGTTTGTATCGTCTTGAAAGTTATCTATATCTCTTCTGTCTTTTTTAGTAGGTCTACCAACTCCTTTTTTTCTGTAATAATCTTTAGCATATTTTAAAAGAGCTGTTTTTTCAAACTCTTCTTTAGGAGTTACATCTTTTCTAAATTGATCTACTAATTTTGCACCAACTCTACTCTCCGGTAAATTTAATACTTTAAATTGATAATTAATTTGATTTTTTCGCACTAAAATTAATTCGCCACCAAAAACTTCTTTAGAGGGTTTTAAATTGGTGCCATCTATTTTAACTTGCCCTTTTTTACAAGCTGTTGTGGCTATACTTCTTGTTTTAAAAACTCGAATACACCATAAAAATTTGTCAATCCTCATAAAAAAAGTTAAAATGTTATGTTTGTCTTTTTACAAAGGTATAAAAATGGTAAATTGCGCCCATAAATTTTAAGATTAAATGAATAAAATTAAAAATATTTTTTTGTTATTACTTTTAGGAGTAGTTTTATTTTATGCTTGTGATGATCAAACTGGATTTCAAAATCCTTTTTTAGATATAGACCATGAGGAATTAGCTTTAGCTGATAATGATACTTTGGTAAAATTTTTAAAGACTCATTATTATGATAGTAGTTTAGATTCTGTAAAAACTTTAATAGATGGAAAAACACCTTTATTTGAGGATGATAAACTAGAAACGGTTTCTGCTGTTAGAAATGAAATTGATTACAAACTTTATGTATATCGAACTAGAGTAGGAGATCCATCACCAGATACTGATAAAGGTTTTCCAAGTATTGCAGATTCTGTTTTTACAAAATATTCTGGTCAAGCCATTGTAAATGGATCTGATTTAGGAAGTAGTTTTGACAGCAATACCAATGGAGCTTGGTTTTCTTACTCTAACTTAGCTGTTAGAGGCTGGTCTTACGGATTTGAACTTTTTAAAGGAGGGTATTTAAAAAAGGAAGCAAACGGAGATCCTTTTAATGGGCCTATTACTTATTTAAATGGAGGGAAAGGAGTTTTATTTATACCTTCTGGGTTAGCTTATACTTCTATAAATCCTAATAACTATAGTAGCAGTTTAGTTAATGCTAATTTAATGTTCTATGTAGAGTTGTTAGATTTTGTTAAAGATACAGATCACGATAACGATGGTACACCTTCTGCAGATGAAGATGCAAATGGAGACGGTGATTTAACCAATGATTTTAGTGATACAGACAGACCAACCTTACCAGATTATTTAAATCCAGACGTTAAATAATCAACTTTGTTTATAAAAATTGAACTTTATTTATATTTTTAAAAGAGTTTTTATATAACATATTTTAATCCATAAAAAAAGGTCTCTTGAAAATTCAAGAGACCTTTTTTATTTGAATTATATTTTATTACAATCTATAAGATAAACCGATTATAATTTGATTAATTTTTGTATCAAAGTTGCTAATACCAATATTACCTACAATTTTAGATTCTATACCAGAAAAACCTCTTTCTACTCTAACATCTAAACCTATTTTTCCAATTTCAATTCCAGCACCAAACTGTAAACCAATTGTAAAATTATCTGTTTCTACATCAGAAATATCACTAAAACTAAAACCTGAATCTAAGACATACTGAAAAGAAGGACCAATAAAAACATTTCCAACTCCAAAAATCTTTTTTCCCAATAAAACAGGGATGTCTATTTTTTGAAAACTATAGTTTGCTGTGTTTCCTGTAGTTTTGTAAAGAACTTCATTTTCTAAATTGGTATAGATTAATTCTGGTCTTACATATAAACCAATTACTGGAATTTTAGCACGTAACCAGATACCTGCGTGATATCCTGTTTTACTTTTAGCACCATCAAATACATCTGTGCCTACCTCTTTGATTGAGTTAGAGTTGTAGTTGATACCCCCTTTTAAACCAAAGCCAATTTGTGCGTTTGAAGTTTGACTAAATGCAAAAGCCAAACAAGTTAATAAAAAAAACTTTTTCATGATTTTCATTTTTAATTAAACTTAAGAAGTATTGAATAGAAATATTTTTATTTTCTGGAAATTACTTTTTTAGCGGCTTTTACAACTGCAGCTGCATCTAAGCCATATTTTGCCATTAATTGCTCTGGTGTTCCAGACTCACCAAAAGTATCGTTTGTACCTATAAACTCTTGCACTGTTGGTGCTTTTAATGATAAAGTTCTGGCAACACTTTCACCTAAACCACCAATTATATTATGTTCTTCTGCAGTAACAATACAACCTGTTTTTGCTATAGATTTTAAAATAATTTCTTCGTCTAAAGGTTTTATCGTGTGAATATTAATTACTTCTGCAGAAATACCTTGTGCTTCTAACTGTTCTGCTGCTTGTAAAGATTCCCAAACTAAATGTCCAGTTGCAACAATTGTTACATCTGTACCTTCTGTTAATTGAATTCCTTTACCGATCTCAAATTTTGTGTCTGTTGGCATAAATACAGGTACTTTTGGACGACCAAAACGTAAATATACAGGACCATCAAAATCGGCTATAGCTATGGTTGCTGCTTTAGTTTGATTATAATCACAAGGATTAATAACAGTCATTCCAGGTAACATTTTCATCAAACCAATATCTTCTAAAATTTGGTGTGTTGCACCGTCTTCACCTAACGTAACACCTGCATGAGAGGCACAAATTTTTACATTTTTACCAGAATATGCAACAGATTGTCTTATTTGATCGTAAACACGACCCGTAGAAAAATTAGCAAAAGTACCTGTAAACGGTATTTTACCACCAATAGTTAAACCAGCAGCAATACCAATCATATTAGCTTCTGCAATACCAGTTTGGAAAAACCTGTCTGGGTTTTCTTCTATAAATTGATCCATTTTTAAAGAACCAATTAAATCTGCACATAAAGCAACTACGTTTGGGTTTGTTCTACCTAATTCTGTTAAACCATCTCCAAAACCAGAACGTGTATCTTTTTTTTCTGTGTATGTGTATTTTTTCATTATAAAATTGTAAGAATTTTCTATTATTTTATTTTTGGTAAAAATAAACTTTTATTTGAAGTTTTAGTTTATAAATTCATCAATTCTTTATAAAGTTTATGAACAGGTAAACCTACCACGTTAAAATAACTTCCTTCTATTTTATCAATGGCTATAAAACCAATCCATTCTTGTATACCATAAGCTCCTGCTTTGTCAAAAGGCTTGTAATTGTTGATATAATAATTTATTTCTTCATCAGAAAGTTTTTTGAAAAAAACGGTAGTTATATCATTTATAATTTTTTGAAAATTTTTATTTTTTATGGATATAGAAGTGATTACTTCATGCTTTTTACCGGATAAGTTTTTTAACATGACAAAAGCTTCATGATAGTTTTTGGGTTTGCCTAAAGCTTTATTTTCTAGCCAAACTATAGTATCAGAGGTAATAAGTAAATCGTTATCTTTTAAATCTTTATAAGCTTTTGCTTTTAGGTTGGCTAAGTAATCTGTAATTTCTATTCCTTTTAATTGTTGGGGATACAACTCCTCAACTTCTTTTAATTTTATGGTGAAATCGATATTTAAATCTTTAAAAAACTGTTGTCTTCTTGGAGATTTAGAAGCTAGAATTATATTATAATTTTTAAGTTTTTCTTTTAACATATATTTTTTCTATTGTTTGGTTAGGGGTAGTTGAAACTTGTAAAACCTATTTAACATTCATAACTTCTCAACTGCATACGAAGAGATATTTTAACTTTTAATTTACTGTAAATAAAACCATTGACAACCAACCAAATAATATAATACCCATCATTAAATTACTCAGTTTCAAAAAGTCTTTTTTCTTTTCGACTTTGGAAAGTAAGTAGAGTAGTGGCAATAGTATACTTTATTAAAGCCTTTGTTAGTAAAACTAATAATAAATTTTTGAAAAGAATCAGTTTTTAAAAAAGTAACTATACACAATATATTACGAATTAAAACTCTTTTTAATTCTTGCTAAATCGCGCTTGTTATCTCTATCTTTTATTACATTTCTCTTGTCGTGGGTTTGTTTTCCTTTAGCCAAAGCAATTTCTAATTTTGCAAAACCTCTATCATTTATAAATAATTTTAAAGGCACAATTGTATTTCCTTTTGCTTCTACATCTTTTTTTAAGCTACGTAATTCGCGCTTGTTTAGTAACAATCTACGCTCGCTTTTGGGGTTGTGGTTAAAGTGATGCCCATATAAATATTCTTGTATATACATATTTACAATAAACAATTCACCTCTATCATTAAACTCGCAAAAACTCTCTGTAATTCTAGCTTTGCTTTGTCTTATCGATTTTATTTCTGTTCCGGTTAACTGAATTCCAGCCACATATTTGTCTAGAATTTCGTATTCGAAACGTGCTTTTTTGTTTTGTATATTAATCTTTTTCTGCACGGTTACAACTTCATTATTTATTTTAACAAAGATACATTTTTACATTCGAGAAAGAAATGTAATTTTGAAATTGATTTCTAATCAACACAAATTAAACTCAATGAAATATTTTTATTTATCTATATTTTTTTTAATAGCATCTTGCAAAACTGCTGAAAAACAACTTACTGCACAGCAAATTATAGATAAAACTATTGCATATTCTGGTGCAGATAAAGTGGCAAATTCAGAAATTACCTTTACATTTAGAGATAAAGTATACGTGGCTTCAAGAAAAAAAAACGGAAAATTTTTATTGATTAGAAATCAACAAAAAGAAACTATGGAAGTTATTTCTGATATTGTTTCTAACGACGGTTTTCGAAGAGAAATAAACGCTCACCAGTTTCCAGTAGCAGATTCAATGGCTATCAAATATGCAAATTCAGTAAACTCTGTACACTATTTTTCTGTCTTGCCTTATGGCTTAAATGACAAAGCTGTACAAAAAAAGTTATTACCAACTGCAACTATAAAAGGAAAAGAATATTACAAAGTAGAAATTACTTTTTCTGAAATTGGAGGAGGAGAAGATTTTGAAGATGTTTTTATTTATTGGATTGAAAAAAAAGATTTTTTAATTGATTATTTGGCCTATTCTTATCACACAAATGGCGGTGGAAAACGTTTTCGAGTTTTAAAAGAACAATGTGTTAAAAACGGTATTCGTTTTGTAGATTATCACAACTACAAACCTAAAAATAAACCGATAAAATTAATAGATATAGACAAAGCTTTTGAAAAGGATCAACTTATAAAAGTTTCAGAAATTGTGCTAAAAGATATAGAAGTAAAATTGTTAGACAATTAATTTTTTTTGAAGCTATTCCTGCTTTCCATTATATCTTTTTTCTTTTGTTCTCGATACAATTACGCTAAAAAGCGTAATCACTCGAACTGACAGAAAAAAGGATGTCATTTCAATCAGGGCTAAACTTGTTTGCCAACTAAATCTATATATAATAGGCTTATTGTATTTATAAAAAACATACAAAATGAAAAAAAAACAACTCATCAGTAAAGAATTAGAAGCTTTTTACAATCAAGCATCAGAAGAAACACGTTTAGAATCTGGTATGGGTTTTTTTGAGTTTGAACGTATAAAATCTCTTATAGAAAGGCACATAAAAAAACCAAATGTAACCATTATAGATGTTGGTGGTGGTACAGGAAAATATGCAGAATGGTTAGCTGAAAAAGGGCATACAGTACATGTCATAGAGCCTGTAGAAAAGCATGTAAAACAAGCTCAAAAAAGAGCAAACAAACTCAAAAATAAATTTACAGTAACTCTAGGTGAATCTCAAAATTTAGCAATTGAGAATGAAGTGGCAGATTTGGTAATTCTGCACGGACCATTATATCATCTTCAAAAAAAAGAAGACCGTTTGCAAACTATAAACGAAGCAAAAAGGGTGTTAAAAAAAAACGGACATATTTTAGGTTTTGCTATTAATTCCTCTGCATCTACAGTAGCTGGTTTAATGCAAGGTTTGGTGCATAAAAAACCTTTTTTAGAAATGTGTAAAACCGAATTAACAACAGGAATTCACAACCCACCAAAAGAATTTCCATGGTTATTGGCAGATGGTTTTTATCACAAACCCAAACAGTTAAAAAAGGAATTTACATCGAAAAATTTAGAAATTATTAATCTATTTGCTGTAGAAGGTATGATTTGGTTAGACAATGAGTATTTTGCAAACATGCTAAACCCTAAAAAAAAAGAAACTTTATTAGAAATTTTAAAAACGACAGAGTTAGATGAGTCTGTATTGGCTTTTAGCCCACATATGATGTTGGTTGCTAGAAAGTAAATTTACTTTACTTTTTTTACTTCACTTGTTGTTTTATCCTCAGAAATAGTTACAATATATAAGCTAGCATTATCATTGTCATCCATATTTTTATATTTTTTTTCTCCTAATATTTTATTTGCAAAAACAGGTGTGGTATTGCTATGGCCAACTACTAAAACTGTTTTTCCTGTTGTGTTAGCTCTAAAAATAGAGTCGTACATTTTTTTAGGATTGTAACTTAAAATCTCTAAACTCTTGCTTTCTGCTGTTGGTTTTGCAGTTTGTTGCGTTCTATTATAATTTGTAGAGTAAACTGCATCTAAATGGATCTTTTTAAAATATGTTGCCCACTTTTTAGCTCTTTCTAACCCTTTTTCATTCAAATTTGGATTTTTATTGGTTTTATCTGTTCTGTCTTTTTCTGCATGCCTAATTAAATAATAGGTAGTCCTATCATTAAAAGTACAAGAAAGTAAGTTAAAAGCAATAACTAAAAGGAAGATTTTTTTTTTCATCTGTAATAAATTTAAATACGAAAGTACAAAACAATTTTTTACAGTTAAAGACCCCACAGGTTTTAAAAACCTGTGGAGTCTAAATATTTGTATATGATATATGTTTAAGAATTCGTAACCAAATCAGATTGATTTCTAAATACCAATTTATCATCAAAAGCATCTAATAAAATAATGCTATCTGTGGTAATTTTACCTGCTAAAATTTCTTTAGATAATTGATTTAAAACCTCTTTTTGAATCACTCTTTTTACAGGTCTTGCTCCAAATTCTGGTTGATATCCTTTTTTAGCTAAGTAATTGATCGCTTCATCTGTGGCATCTAAAGTAATTTCTTGTTTAGCAATCATTTTCTTTAATTGCTCAATTTGTAATTTTACAATTTCAATAATATCGTTTTTATGTAATGGTGTAAACATAATTATATCATCAATTCTGTTTAAAAACTCTGGTCTTACAGATTGTTTTAGTAATCCTAATACTTTAATTTTAGCAACTTCTGTAACTGCTTCTATATCTGCTTTTGGGTCGTTAAATTTCTCTTGAATGATATGGCTTCCCATATTAGAAGTCATAATAATTATTGTGTTTTTAAAATCGGCAACTCTACCTTTGTTATCGGTTAATCTACCTTCATCTAATACTTGCAATAGAATATTAAACGTATCTGGATGTGCTTTTTCAATTTCATCTAATAAAACTACAGAATAAGGTCTTCTTCTAACAGCTTCTGTTAATTGTCCACCTTCATCATACCCTACATAACCTGGAGGCGCACCAACCAATCTACTAACACTATGTTTTTCTTGATATTCACTCATATCAATACGTGTCATGGCATTTTCATCATCAAATAAATACTCAGCTAAAGCTTTTGCTAACTCAGTTTTACCAACACCTGTTGTCCCTAAAAACAAGAAACTTCCAATAGGTTTGTTGGGATTTTGTAAACCAGCTCTAGAACGTCTAACAGCATCAGCAACTGCAACAATAGCTTCTTCTTGACCAACGACTCTTTTATGTAATTGTTTTTCTAAAATTAATAGTTTATCACGTTCAGATTGTATCATTTTTGTTACAGGAATTCCTGTCCATTTTGCAACAATCTCTGCAATATCCTCTAAATTTACTTCCTCTTTAATTAAAGATTTCTCATTCTGGTTTTTACTTAAAATATCTTGATATTCTTCAAGTTTTTCTTGTGCTTGTTTAATTTTACCATATCTAATTTCTGCAACTTTACCATAATCTCCTTCACGTTCTGCTTTTTCTGCTTCAATTTTAAAGTTTTCGATATCCAATTTTTTGTTTTGAATATTGTCTACCACCTCTTTTTCAGATTTCCACTTTGCATTAATTTCGTTGCGTTCTTCTTTTAGATTTGCTAATTCAGAGCGTAAAGATTTTAATTTTGCTTCATCTTTTTCTCGTTTAATAGCTTCAATTTCAATCTCTAATTGCATTACTTTACGATCTAAAACATCTAATTCTTCTGGTTTAGAGTTAATTTCCATTCGTAATTTAGAAGCAGCCTCATCCATTAAATCAATGGCTTTGTCTGGTAAAAAACGATTGGTTATGTAACGCTGAGATAATTCTACAGCACCAATTATAGCTTCGTCTTTAATGCGTACTTTATGATGCGTTTCGTATTTTTCTTTAATTCCTCTTAAAATAGAAATCGCACTTTCTGTATCTGGTTCATTTACTTGAACTTTTTGGAAACGTCTTTCTAAAGCCTTGTCTTTTTCAAAATATTTTTGATATTCATCTAGAGTAGTGGCTCCAATTGCACGTAATTCTCCACGAGCCAAAGCGGGTTTTAAAATATTAGCAGCATCCATAGCACCTTGACCACCACCAGCACCTACTAAGGTATGAATTTCATCAATAAAAAGCACAATGTCTCCCTCTGCATTTGTAACTTCTTTTATGACCGCTTTTAAACGTTCTTCAAACTCACCTTTGTATTTTGCACCAGCAATTAAAGCACCCATATCTAAAGAAAAAATTAATTTGTCTTTTAGATTTTCGGGCACATCTCCATCTACAATTCTATGTGCTAAACCTTCTGCAATGGCTGTTTTACCTGTACCAGGTTCACCTACTAAAATTGGGTTGTTTTTGGTTCTACGTGATAAAATTTGTAATAATCTCCTAATTTCTTCATCTCTACCAATGACTGGGTCTAGCTTGCCGTCTTTTGCTAATTTGTTTAAGTTTTTAGCATATTTATTTAAAGAGTTATAAGTTTCTTCTGCGTTTTGAGAAGTTACTCTTTCTCCTTTTCTTAATTCATCTATAGTAGTGTTTAAATCTTTTTCTGTTACTCCTTGGTCTTTTAAAACCTGTGCAATATTAGAATTTGATTTAAAAATTGCTAAAATTAAATGTTCAATAGATACATAATCATCTTTTCTGTTTTTTGCAATAATAGATGCTTCGTTTAAAGTTTTACCAGCCTCTCTAGAAAGCATTAAATCTGCACCTGTAACTTTTGGAAAACTCTCTAATTGCTTGTCTAAAATTTGTTGAATTACAATGCTATTTACGTTCAGTTTTTTTAATAAAAAAGGCAGCACATTTTCGTCTACCTTTGTTAAAGCTTTAAAAATATGTTCGTTTTCTATTTGATTATGACCAAAACTTTGCGCAATTTGTTGCGCCATTTGTATGGTCTCTTGCGATTTTGTTGTATAATTATTAAAGTTCATTTTTTTTATTTCTTAGTTCCACTTTTTTTATATTCGAATAGAAAATGGAATCTCAATTCAATTTTTTGAAGATTTTTCATTTTCTAATTCACTTTTTTTGTTTCAAATTTAGTACCAATTCATTTTTAACAAAAAGAACAGTCATTTTGTCTTGAAAACTCTTTTTTTTACTGACTTTTTGACTATTTAAAGTTTCTTATCTTTGTTGCCTAAATTATAAAAATTATAAAATGGGTATATTTAACAAGATGTTTGGAAATGAAAATAAAAAGGAATCAAAACCAGAAAAAAAGTCATATTTAAACTGGACTCCATTAACATATTTAGAGCAATTAGAGACAATAAAAGAGCAATCTAAAACAGAAAGTGTATTCCTATTTAAACATTCTACAAGATGTGGTATTAGCAGTATGGTAATTAAACAATTTGAAAAACTTTTTACAGAAGAACATCAAAACTTAAAAGTTTATTATTTAGATCTATTAAATTACAGAAATATTTCTGATGAAGTAGGGTATTCCTTTCAAGTAATGCATCAATCACCTCAATTAATAGTGGTTAAAAACAGTGTTGCAGTCTTTAATGCTTCTCATTATGATATTACTCAAACTAATTTATCGAGATTTATCTAGTTAAAATTTGGGATAAACCTATTATAAGTCTTATTTTTGTGTCTTAAAATTTTAAATTTTTGGCAGATACAAACACTTCACAAGTAACAACAGGAAAAGAATTATACGGATACCAGAAAGACGCACTTCAAGAAATATTTAAACGTTTTGAAACTGCACCTAAAGATTATCATCTATTATATCAACTGCCAACAGGTGGTGGAAAAACAGTAATTTTTTCTGAAATTGTTAGGCGTTACTTAGAAACTTTTAAAAAGAAAGTTTTAGTGTTAACTCATAGAATTGAGTTAAGCAAACAAACTTCTAAGATGTTAGATGAGTTTGGCGTAACCAATAAAATCATTAACTCTACAGCAAAATTAGACGATCAAGATCAGTTCAATTGCTTTGTAGCAATGGTAGAAACTTTAAAAAATAGGCTGAATGATGAAAAATTAGATATTTCTGATATTGGCTTAGTCATTGTAGATGAGGCACATTACAATTCTTTTACAAAAATTTTTAAATTTTTTGATGAATCTTTTATACTTGGTGTAACAGCAACCCCTTTAAGTTCTAACATTAAATTACCAATGTATGAAAACTATCAAGAACTTTTTGTGGGAGAATCTATTCAGCATTTAATAGAAAATGGCTATCTAGCGCAAGCAAATATGTACTCTTATAATGTGGGTTTAACTTCTTTAGAAGTAGGTGCTAATGGAGATTATACGGTAAAATCTTCGGAAGATTTGTATATGAATACAGACATGCTTACCAAATTGGTAAGTGCTTATGAAGAAACCGCTAAAGGTAAAAAAACCTTGATATTTAACAATGGTATCAATACATCTATACAAGTTTTTCATGCTTTTAAAAAAGCTGGATACCCAATAGCGCATTTAGATAACACCAATACCAAAAAAGAACGTGAATTAATTTTACGTTGGTTTCATAAAACACCCAATGCAATTATTACCTCTGTAAGTATTTTAACTACCGGATTTGATGAACCAAGTATTGAGGCTATTATATTAAACAGAGCTACAAAATCGTTAACCTTATATTATCAAATGATAGGGCGTGGTTCTCGTATATTTGGTAATAAAACTACGTTTGATGTGGTAGATTTAGGAAACAACTTTCATAGATTTGGTCCTTGGGGTGCAGATTTAGACTGGCAAAAAATGTTTAGAGCACCAGACTATTATTTAGACGCCATCCTCTCTGATGAAGAAATAGAAAGTAACTTTAGATATGAGCTACCAGCAGATGTTAAAAAAGAGTTTGCAAAATCTACAGATACCTATTTTGATATGAAAAAGGTATACATAGATACCATAAAAGCAGGTGAGTCTTCTAAAAGAGTATTAGAAAAATCGATTGTACACCATGCAAAAATGTGTATAGAAAATAGTGAAGATGTTTTTGATGCACTTATTTTGGCAAAAATGTTAGGTGAAGAAATTGACGATAGAATAAATAGATATGCCAAATGTATTTCTAAAAGTACACATAATTTTGTTACCTGGTTAAAAGACGATTACAGGAAGAAATTGAATGCATACTTAAGAACTAATTTCGATGAAGACTTCGAAAAAATACATGGTTATCTTCCAGAAGAATAGTATTTTAAAGAAAATATAAAAAGTGAAAAAAAATTTTCACTTTTTTTTTGTTTTTTGTGTTAAAAAATAATCTACATTTGAAATACTTACTTTAAGTGAAATGTTAAGTTTTTCTTGTTTCGGTAGTAACACACTTTGGGAGAAAGTTGGTTATAAAGCATTTTGGAAATGCGACGAAAAAATTAAGGTTTCTCCTTTTTATTTTCTTCAAGAATTGCAACTTGTTTCTAAGTTGCACGTAGTTTACTTACAAATATTACAGTGAAAATAATCATTTATAATGATTATAAAATGCTACTAAAATATTTTTATGTTTTAGTAAATAAAACAGAACTGTAATATTTAAAATACAAAAGTGAAAACAAAATATATAGATCTAATTGAGCAAACTTTCGATTTTCCTCAAGAAGAATTTACAACAGGAAACAATAAACTTTTCTGGCATGGAATTAATTTAATGGAATTAACAGCTAAATATGGAGCGCCACTTAAATTTACCTATTTGCCAAAAATTTCAGAAAACATAAAAAAAGCCAAAAATTGGTTTCAAAATAGTATCGAAAAGCATAATTATAAAGGAAATTATTTTTATAGTTATTGTACAAAAAGCTCGCATTTTAAACATGTTTTAAATGAAGCTTTAAAAAATGATATTCATATAGAAACTTCATCTGCCTTTGACATTGATATTGTAAAAAATCTTAAAAAGGAAGGTAAAATAAAAGACAATACCTTTGTAATTTGTAATGGTTTTAAAAGAGATCAATACATAAAAAATATCGGTGGCTTAATTAATGATGGTCATAAAAACTGTATTCCCATTATTGATAATTTTGAGGAGTTACCTCTTTTACAAAAAGAGACTAAAAAAACATTTAAAGTGGGTATTAGAATAGCTTCTGAAGAAGAGCCAAAGTTTGAGTTTTATACTTCTAGATTGGGTATTGGCTATAAAAATATCGTTTCTTTTTATGAACGTGAAATTGCAAACAACAAGCAAGTTGATTTAAAAATGTTACATTTTTTTATTAATACAGGTATTAAAGACAATGCCTATTATTGGAACGAACTAATGAAATGTTTAAACGTCTATATCAACCTAAAAAAAGTATGCCCAACTTTAGATAGCTTAAATATTGGTGGTGGTTTTCCTATTAAAAATTCATTGGCTTTTGACTATGATTATGCCTATATGATAGATGAAATTATTAATCAAGTTCAACAATCTTGTCATGAAGCAGAAGTAGAAGTACCGCATATTTTTACAGAGTTTGGCAGTTTTACTGTTGGCGAATCTGGAGCTACAATTTACGAAGTTTTATATCAGAAAAAACAAAACGATCGAGAACGTTGGAATATGATTAATTCATCATTTATAACCACTTTACCAGATTCTTGGGCTATAAATAAACGTTTTATCATGTTGCCAATAAATAAATGGAATCATAAATATGAACGTGTTTTATTAGGTGGTTTAACTTGTGATAGTGATGACTACTACAACTCAGAACAACACATAAATGGTATTTATTTGCCAGTTTATGAAAAAGAGAAGCCTTTATATATTGGGTTTTTTAATACAGGTGCATATCAAGAATCTATAAGTGGTTTTGGTGGTTTACAACATTGTTTGATTCCACATCCTAAACATCTTTTAATAGATCATGATAAAAATGGGAATTTAATTGAGGAAATCTTTAAAGAGCAACAAAAAAGTAGTGAGTTACTTTCAATTTTAGGTTATTAACAAACAAAAAATAAAATGCAAACAATAAAAACATATGCAGGAATTCCACAAGAACATGGAAATTTAGCAACATCAAAAATTGTATTAATACCTGTGCCTTATGATGGTACAAGTACATGGCTAAAAGGAGCAGATAAAGGACCACAAGCTTTTTTAGATGCATCAGCAAATATGGAATTATATGATATAGAAACCGACTCTGAAGTTTATAAAGAAGGTATTTTTTTAGTAGACCCAATTTTAGAAAATGCATCTCCAGAAGCAATGGTAGAAGCTGTGCATGAAACCACAAAAAAGTTTATTAACAGAAACAAATTTGTAACTCTTTTTGGAGGCGAACATTCCATTTCTATTGGTGCAATTAGAGCATTTAACGAGTGTTTTAACAACTTAACAGTGCTGCATATAGATGCACATGCAGATTTAAGAAAAGAGTACGAAGGTACTAAATACAACCACGCTTGTGCCGTTTACGAAGCAAATTCAACAACCAATTTAGTACAAGTTGGTATTAGAAGTATGGATATTTCAGAAAAAAGAGAAATGAATCCAGAAAAAGTGTTTTTTGCACATGATATGGCCGTAAATGAAGATTGGATGGAAGATGTAATTGATCAACTAACAAGCAATGTTTTTATTACGTTTGATTTAGATGCTTTAGATTCATCAATATTTCCAAGCACAGGCACACCAGAACCAGGAGGTTTATTTTATTACGAAACTTTAAATTTTTTAAAACAAGTTTTCGAACAAAAAAATGTGGTTGGTTTTGATATGGTAGAGCTATGTCCAAACGAAAAAGAGAAATCATCAGACTTTTTAGCGGCTAAAATGTATTATAAAATGTTAAGCTACAAATTTTCTTCTAAAGATGATACATATAATGTTGGTAATGATGTTGACATAACAAAAAAACCATTTAATATATTGTCTAAATTTAAAAACGATGATGATTATTAGTTTAAAATAATAATTCAGAAGGTAGAAAGTTTAGAGGTACATTATTTAACTTTAAACGATTATGAGTAGTTAAAATACCTGAAAATAAATTATAAAAAATGAAAAAACCGATTACAGATTTTATAGAAAAACACTTTTTACACTTTAATGCTGCTGCTTTAGTAGATGCAGCAAAAGGCTATGAAGAGCAGTTAAAAAAAGGAAATAAAATGTTAGTTTCTTTAGCAGGAGCAATGAGTACAGCAGAATTAGGTCAAATTTTTGCAGAAATGATTCGCAAAGATAAAGTGCAAATTATTTCTTGTACTGGTGCCAATTTAGAAGAAGATATCATGAATTTGGTAGCACATTCTCACTACAAAAGAGTACCTAATTATAGAGACTTAACACCTCAAGATGAGTGGGATTTATTAGAAAAAGGATTGAATAGAGTTACAGACACCTGTATACCTGAAGAAGAAGCATTTAGAAGAATACAAAAGCATATTGTAAAAATTTGGAAAGATTCAGAAAAAAATGGTGAACGTTATTTACCTCATGAATACATGTATAAATTATTGCTTTCTGGAGTTTTAGAGCAATATTATGAGATAGATATTAAAAACTCTTGGATGTATGCAGCTGCAGAAAAAAAAATACCTATTGTTTGTCCTGGTTGGGAAGATTCTACAATGGGAAATATTTTTGCATCTTATGTTTTAAAGGGAGAATTGCAAGCCTCTACTATGAAATCGGGTATAGAATACATGACTTTTCTGGCAGATTGGTATACAAATAATTCAGAAAATGGTATTGGATTCTTTCAAATAGGAGGTGGTATTGCTGGAGATTTTCCAATTTGTGTGGTACCTATGTTGTATCAAGATATGGAAAGAACAGATACGCCATTTTGGAGTTACTTTTGTCAAATTTCAGATTCAACAACGAGTTATGGTTCCTATTCTGGTGCAGTACCTAACGAAAAAATAACGTGGGGAAAATTAGATATTGATACACCAAAATATATCATAGAAAGTGATGCAACTATTGTTGCTCCACTAATTTTTGCTTATCTGCTACAAATGTAAAAAATTTATCAATTTGATCACAAACAAGTACTTCTAATTAAGAGTTTTAATAAAATAATATTTTTATTTTTAAAAATACATAGTTTAAAATAACATTCAAATAAATAAAAAATGAAAAGAGTAATTGTAGAATATGCAAAACTAACCAAAGATATTTTAGATATGTTAATCAATAAGTATCCAGATGGTTATGATTATGGAGATATTATTTCCTTTAAAAATGCAAAAGGAGAAACTGTTAAAGCTGTAGAAGTTAAAACTGCAGATACAATTTATTTAGTAAAAATAAGCGAACGACTAGAAAATGCTATGGAAGAATACGCAGAAGACGAAGAATTTTTTAACGAGAATGATGATTTTGATGTAAATGATATTGAAACAGAAGCTTAAATATTGGTTAAAATATTTAAACTTCATTTTATCAAATTAAGCTTTTGAATTAGAAACTAATAAGTATTTAATTAATTTTAAAACATCATAAGTTTCTATATCTTTGAGATAATGAAAAAAATCAAAATCATAGAATGTCCAAGAGATGCCATGCAAGGCATCAAAAGTCATTTTATACCTACAGAAAAAAAAGCGTTGTATATCAATTCGCTTTTAAAAGTAGGGTTTGATACAATTGATTTTGGCAGTTTTGTTTCTCCAAAGGCAATTCCACAAATGCGCGATACCGCTGCTGTTTTAGAAAAATTAGACCTCTCTAAAACTAGCAGTAAATTATTGGCAATAATAGCAAATATAAGAGGGGCCAATGATGCTGTTCAATTTGAAGAAATTGATTATTTGGGCTATCCGTTTTCTATATCAGAAAATTTTCAAATGCGTAATACGCATAAAACCATAGCAGAATCTGTTGTAACGTTAGATAAGATTTTAAATTTAGCAGAAAAAAATAACAAACAAGTTGTTGCGTATTTGTCTATGGGTTTTGGGAATCCTTATGGAGATCCATGGAATGTGGAAATAGTAGGAGAATGGACAGAAAAACTCTATACAATGGGAGTGAAGATTTTATCATTATCAGATACCATTGGTAGCTCTACACCAAAAATAATAAACTATTTATTTTCTAATTTAATTCCTAACTATCCTAAAATTGAATTTGGTGCTCATTTACATACAACACCAGACAAGTGGCACGAAAAAGTTGATGCAGCTTACAAATCTGGGTGTAATCGTTTTGATGGTGCTATTAAAGGTTATGGTGGTTGCCCAATGGCAAAAGACGAATTAACAGGCAATATGCCAACAGAAAAACTACTAAGTTATTTTACAACGCAAAAAGCAGGTACTAATATAAAACCTATGAGTTTTGAAAGTGCTTACAATAAAACGTTAGAAATTTTTATTT
>Ga0209136_1001257_pt1 | contig 16913 bp, 19 predicted proteins | sample SaaInl0LU_22_DNA_FD_184640 | JGI IMG/M metagenome (GOLD analysis project Ga0209136, IMG submission 184640) | Marine microbial communities from expanding oxygen minimum zones in the Saanich Inlet - ESP_90LU_22_DNA (SPAdes) (version 2) | ecosystem: Environmental > Aquatic > Marine > Intertidal... | reverse complement strand
TACAATAGATCAAAATTAATAGCAGAGGCTAGAAAATATGGGGAGACAGATACCCTTTGTTATCGCGAAGATAAGGTAAGGCTTCATAGAGAAGAACAAGAAAAAAAATGGAGCCCCATTCTTGAGTGGGCGGCGTCAAGAAGTGTTTTTTTAAAAAAGACGACAAGTATTATGGCTATAAAACAAGAAGAATCATCTTTAATAGCAATAGAAAAATACGCATCAGAACTCTGTAATTTAAAACTAACTTTATTTCTTCACTTAGTTTCTGTTTATGGGTCTGTAGTTTTAGCTATGGCCGTTATGGAGGCAAGGTTAAACGGTGATGAGGCTTTTAATCTTTCGCGTTTAGATCAAATCTGGCAACATAAATATTGGGGTGAGGATGAGGAAGATGCTGAGCGTATCAATGATTTGCGTGTCGAAATAAATGAATTGTGCGGAATATTTAAATTTATTTAAAACATAAATATAAAAAATATCAAGGTGCGGCCTTTGTTGCCATTGTTCAAAAGTTGCTATCGGTCTAAGGCACATTATGTTTACACCAAGAAAAATATTATTATCACCCTCAGGCCGAATGGGACGAAAAGATTTTTGGGTAGGACTTTTTATATTAACCCTGCTTTCTGCAGTCTTTAACTTTGCCTTGCAGAAATTAGGCAACACTAATACGGCCTTCCTTATCTCCCTTCCTTTTCCATTTTTGGTTCTTCATATGACTTATTGTGTTTACGGAAAGCGTTTACACGATATGGGAAGAAGTTTTTGGCCTTTAACAGGTATGATAGTCTTATTGATATTTGTTGCTATTATTGTGATGCTGGCTTTTGGGGGCACCGAGTATTTCAGTGAATTTTCTCAATACGACCGAAAAGAAGATATAGACCCAGAGGAGATAGAAAGAATAAAAATCGCATATCAGAAAAATTTATCAGAAGGAAATGCGACGGTTTATAACATTATGGCTTCTATTATATTCATATTTACTCTCTGGTGCGGTATATCTAAAGGAGATCCAAATACTAATTCTTACGGCCAGATAGAATAATTTACCAATTGAGATTATTTTAAAAACTACTTGTCTTCTTTTTAAAATTTGTCACTATAAATTTTTAAAGGGAGTTAATCATGTTAAGTACTTATTTATCACCAGCCGGCCGAATGAGTCCTAGTGATTTCAAAAAGTCAGCTTTAATACTAATTGTCGTTGGTGTATTATTTAGTATTCCTGAGTTATTAGGCATTAAAAGTCTTTCTGCTCTAGCCGGGATAGTTTCTTTTGCACTTATATACCCTTGGATAGTTATTTGGATTAAACGTTATCATGATGGCGGAAAGTCTGGGTGGATGTGTTTTTTGCCTATTGTAGTTTATTTAATGGCTACCATAATTCTTATGATGACTATGCTTGGTGATGGTTTCATGGCTATAATTGAAGCTTCGTCGACGGGCGCCTCTCAAGCCGACACAGAAAAAATGGCCGAAGAAATGGTAGCTGGTAAAGAAATGATGATTCTTTTGGCTAATACAGCTTTAAGCGCTGTTGTTGCCTTAGGGTTTAATCAATACCTTATAAGTAATGATGACCATGAAAACCAATATGGGCCTGTAGCTTAATTATTTAAATTTTTAGATGGGGTAGTGGGTCCAAAAATTATTTCAAAATTGGATTTTAGTGCCTCATCTAACTCAACCATACTTATTTTTTTTCCAAGTTTGTGTAAGCTGGTAACCCCAAAGTCTTGGATACCACAGGGTACAATTCCTTCAAAATGTGATAGATCTGGGTTTAGGTTAATACTAATACCATGAAAACTTATCCATTTCTTTAATCGGACACCAATAGCTGCTATTTTTTCTTCGGTTCCATTTTCTTGTATTACCCATACACCCACGCGCCCGCTTCGTCTTTCTGCAGTAATATCAAACACTAGAAGAGTGTTTATTATCCATTGCTCTAAATTACGAACAAAAGCCGATACGTCTCTTCCTCGTTTACGCAAGTCTAGCATTACATATGCAACTCTTTGACCGGGACCATGATATGTGTATTGACCTCCCCGGCCGCTATGAAAAACTGGAAATTTATCAGGATCAATCAAATCTGTTTCATTTGCACTAGTACCTGCTGAATAGAGAGAAGGATGTTCCAAGAGCCAGACTTTTTCTTTTGCTGTATGGGTAGCAATAAGTCTTGCCCGGTTTTCCATATAAGCAACTGCATCTTCATAGGGTATCATATCATGACCTTTTTCCCACTCGATGGTGTCATTTACATTTTTTAAATTATTATTTCTCATGTTCGATAACTGACCGTAAAATAAATAAAAATCAAGAACTCTAAAACCCAAATTCTTTCTTCACAAATTTTTATATCCTGCTATAGCCCCAGTTCTTAACGTGCGGCCGTGGCGGAATTGGTAGACGCGCAGCGTTGAGGTCGCTGTGGGGTAAAACCCGTGGAAGTTCGAGTCTTCTCGGCCGCACCATTATACTTTCCCTGTAAAATCGCAAACGATTGAAAAGTATCACTTTTTGTGATATGGGGTTTCTTGGAATTCCTATTGTTCGCAATTTTGTATAACATTTTGTGTAACATACAGGTGTCCGGATGGGACTTATGAGAGACCTAAACCAATATCTACAGATGCGCGGCAAGCGTTGGCATTACGTTCGGCGTGTGCCCAATGAGTATGCCAATTTCGACAAAAGAACCTTCATTCGTAAGGCGGTGAAAACAGAGTCGCTTGAAGTTGCCAGAGCCAAGCGTGATGAACTGGTTAAAGCCGACGACCAATATTGGCAGAGCATCGCCAGTGCAGCAGATGGGCTAACGGCGAATACTTCTGTTTTATGCAAATATTTCTTGCCAATTTTAAATTATCAGATTATCTCGAAAATTGACGATAAAGCGAGCTACAGCGAGCCCTGAACAAAGTTGCCTTACCAGATGTAATGTCTGGGGCGTTGAATGGGAAATCTGTCAGCCGTGATGATGCCTCAAGTGTCATTGAATAGCCGCCGGTAGCGTCTTAGTTTTGGTTTAGTCTACCTTTATAGCAAAGGGGACGATTTGGAATTGAGAGTTAGAGGTATGGCGCAATCCGTCACCTACTATAATCTGAGTACATTGATCTCACTGCAAGCGCAGTTGGGAGACACATTCCTGTCGTCTAAACATCAAGATTATTTGGCCGCTATTGCGGAATTCAGTAGTCTGGGGCGGGTATAAGTCCCGCCGAACCTCCCGCCGCTGACAAGCTCTATCATAGACGTTTGTTGTTTCCTTGAATTTGACCCTGAATAGGGCTCTTCGGAAATCAATCCCATGTTGAATACTCAAAATGCTGCTGTATTGCAGCACCCCACACAATTACAGCCTTATGGCCTGCCGACTTTTAATACAGCCTTTGATGCCATTGCGGCTTACCAGGGTGACGATCAAATCTATGCGCTTTACCCTCGTAAGGTTGAAGCTGCAGCGCGCCTGTTCGTGAATGGTTTTCCTGGGCATGTTCTTTATGCCGTAAAATCAAACCCTCATCCGTCGCTGCTTCAAATCCTGTGGGATGAAGGGGTAAAGCGTTTTGATGTGGCGTCCATTCGCGAGATTGATCTCGTTAATGGCTTACTGCCGGATGCAGATTTGTTTTTGATGCACCCCATCAAATCGCGTCAAACCATTGTCCATGCCTACGGTATAGGCGTTCGGAACATGTCTTTTGACCATGAGGATGAACTACAAAAGATAGTTGATTGCACCGCAGAAGCGGATGATCTGCACCTACATTTGCGATTAGCTCTGCCCAAAGTTAGCAAGCAACTCGGCGCTGTCATGCCGCTTGGCGGAAAATTCGGGGCGGATTTTGACGCGGCTGTTTCACTTTTAAAATCAGCACGCCCAATAGCACAAAAACTGGGCCTATGCTTTCATGTTGGCTCCCAATGCCTGAACACTGAAAATTACAATACAGCCTTGGCTTATGCTCGCAAGGTTGTTGATGCGGCAGGTGTAAAAATTGAATCCATTGATGTTGGCGGCGGTTTCCCTGTGGCTTATCCTGACATGCCTATTGCGCCTATGACTGCCTATTTTGATCTTATATCTGAAAGCTTGATTACGTATGGTTTTCAAGACTTAGAGGTTTTGGGTGAGCCAGGGCGCGCGCTTAGCGCAGAAGGCGGTTCAACACTTGTGCGCGTGGAGCTCCGCAAAGGGAATGATCTTTATCTCAATGATGGCACCTATGGGTCATTGTTTGATGCAGGGCAATTCACATGGAAATTCCCTGTACGTTTGCTTCGTAGCCGCCCGCCCGCGCCATGCGCCAATACAATCGGGTTTCGGTTCTTTGGCCCAACATGTGACAGCGCGGATACTATGAACGGCCCTTTTCATCTGCCCGCTGATACATGCGAAGGCGATTGGATAGAAGTGCAAAACCTTGGCGCATACGGCCAAACACTCTCCACACATTTTAACGGATTTTATAGCGACCACACGGTCGCAATTTTGGAAGATTAATCATGACCACAAATACAAAAGCACAGTTGCTCTCAACACCTGTAGAGCATTTTGACATTACAAAAATTGACGCGCGGCCTATCATTGAAGCTATGGGTAAGATGTCGTTCACGGCGCGTGATCTTGGCCGCGCGAGTAGCATTTTCAAGCAAGCCGTTGATGATAAGGAATGTTCTGTCATTCTAACACTTGCAGGCTCCACGTCAGCGGGCGGCTGTATGGATGTGTACCGCGACCTCGTGAAATACGGGATGGTGGACGCTATTGTGTCTACGGGCGCATCTATCGTCGATATGGATTTCTTTGAGGCGCTTGGGTACAAGCACTATCAAGCCGACAGTCAGGTTGATGATAATGAATTGCGTGATCTATATATCGACCGCATTTACGACACTTATATTGACGAAGAAGAGCTGCAAGCTTGTGATCACGTAATCAAAGAGATTACAGATAGCCTTGAGCGCCGCCCTTATTCATCACGCGAGTTTATCTGGGAAATGGGTAAATGGCTGAAAACTAATGCAGTCAAAAAAGATAGCTTGATTGAGACCTGCTACGACTACAATGTTCCAATTTTCGTTCCCGCATTCTCTGACTGTTCCGCTGGGTTTGGCTTGGTTAAACATCAAGTCGAAAACCCAGGTAATTACCTCTCAATTGATAGTGTCGCGGATTTCCGTGAACTTACTGACGTTAAAATAAAAGCGGGCTCTACAGGCCTTCTGATGATTGGCGGCGGCGTGCCGAAGAACTTCGTTCAGGACACCGTTGTTTGCGCAGAAATCCTTGGCGTTGAAGCCGAGATGCATAAATATGCCGTGCAGATTACTGTGGCGGATGTGCGCGACGGTGCGTGTTCAAGCTCAACACTCAAAGAAGCAGCGAGTTGGGGTAAGGTACAAACAACCTTGGAGCAAATGGTCTTTGCTGAAGCAGGTTCAGTTGTCCCGTTGCTAGCGTCTGATGCCTATCACAGCTGTGATTGGGAAAACCGTCCGCGCCGCAACTTTGCCAAAATGTTCACGTCATGACGTCTCCGTTTGCGCTCTTAAAACCTAAAGATGGCTTTCTCTCTCTCGAAGGCGACCTAGCTGTGTCTTATGAAGAGGCCGGGGCAGTCATCATTCCCTTTGGTCTTGAAGCTTCAGTCTCTTATGGCGGCGGTACAGAGAACGGCCCTGCTGCAATGATTGCGGCCAGTCATGAGGTTGAGCTTTTTGACGAAGAGCTATGGTGTGAGCCTATAGAACGTTACGGTCTCGTGACAGCGCGTGAACCCGTCATTGATAACAGCGATATTGAAGCGGCGCTAAAAGTGTTAGAAGCGATGACGACAGCCGTATTAGGGGACGGTAAATTTCCCTTCGTTTTTGGCGGAGAGCACTCTATTACGCCAGGGGCCATACGGCCGTTTCTAAAGAAATATGATGACCTCATCATTTTGCATTTTGATGCCCATGCTGATTTACGTGATGGCTATGACGGGGAGCATTATTCACACGCAGCCGCTATTCGCCGCGTGCTTGATCATCCAACAGTACCGATTGTGTCTTGCGGTATTCGGAATATCTCAAAAGAGGAAATTCCTTTCTATGAAGCCAATAAGCACCGCATTACAATCCATTGGGGCAAAGACCGCGCCAAATGGAAGGCCGCTGACATCGTGAAGCCGCTTAAGGGCCGCCCGATTTACCTCACGTTTGATCTGGATGGGTTTGATAGCTCTCTTATGCCGTCAACGGGTACACCAGAGCCAGGCGGACTATTTTGGGAAGACGCTATGGCGATTATTAAAGCTGCATCAAAGGTCGGGACAATTGTTGGGGCCGACATCAACGAATTAGCCCCGATAGAAAATTTACATGGGCCTGATTTTTTAGCTTCCAAGCTGGCCTATAAAATTCTAAACTATTCATTGGGGCAGTCATAAATCTGTCTCTTACGGGCCGAAAGGTCGCGGCGTAAATGGAGGCAATCATGTCCAAGCGTCACAAAAAATCTAAGATCACATTCAGCTCTCAGGGCGGCGATGAAGATATTCATGCCGCTGCGGATTATGATCTGTCTATGTATGAGGCGCCCAAAGGTAAAAAACCTAAAGGCCGCCAAAAACGGGATAGTCATAAACGGGCTTATTACGATGATTAAGTTTCAATCTATGTAAACCTTACTCATTCCCGCTGCTGTTTCGGGGTAAGACTTTGCCTCAGCCTTTTCCTCGGTTGTCCATTGAGTAGGTTCCGGCACCATGGACAATGAGAAATAGGAAGCCTCCCGCAATTGAAACATTTTTCATAAAGTGGATCATTTGGTTTTGATCTGAGAAATCAGCATGAAATATGGCTGCAGACATAACACTAAAGGCAGCAAAGAGAATGGCAGCAATTCGAGTTTGCCAGCCAATCATTATCGCTGCCCCACCAAGCACTTCTAATACGATGACGATAGGTAGTAGGCTTCCAGGAACACCCATAGCGTCCATCCATCCCGCGGTATTGCCGTAATTATTAATTTTGTTCAATCCAGACATGACAAACATGAAAGCGATTAAAACTCGTCCGGCAGGAGCAACATAATTTGAGTTATTTATAATTAATTGATTGATGGTTTTCATTATTGGCACCTTTATTTGGGGTCACGGGCGATAGTGCGTCTCTACCGCCCGGGTTAAATTACTTGCTAGCTTTTTTTGCTTTATATTCAGTTTCTTTCTTCCGATATTCCTCTTCGGAGAGGGCGTGCCAGCCAATACAATTTCCTGTTGGTGACCGTCCACATCCGCATTTAGGTGCTTCACTCATTGTTTTGGTTCCTTTGTTTTCGATCTGATTGATTTCAGTAATTACCAATATAAACTGTTTACAAAAATGAATTAATAGTTGATTTGTAATAAAACTATTAACTTCAGGTTATCAATTTATGATTTATTCCAATGGATTTGAGATGTTTCGTGAAGTTGCAAAACATCAGAGTTTTACTAAGGCAGCTAATGCACTTGACGTTTCAAGCGCAGCTGTAAGCCGACAGGTAAAATCTTTAGAACAGCGTTTGGGTTTGTTGCTACTCCATCGGACCACCCGTTCCGTTGCCTTGACAGAAGCAGGAAGGAATTTAGTCGACGCTCTCAACCGAAGTGAGAGTGAGGTTTCAAGTTGCTTGACCCAATTAGGGAGGGGGAACGAAAAGCCATCAGGAAAACTAAAGATCAACGCGCCAATGGCCTTTGGGGAAAAGTTTCTTGTTTCTCCAATTGCTGAATACGCAAGACTTTATCCAGATGTCATTCTTGATATCGAGTTTGATGATAAACGAGTGCACTTGATCGAAGAGGGTTATGATCTTGTTATTCGCATTGGTGCTCTTGAAGACTCCGGGCTTGTCGCAAAGCGGCTCTGTGATTTTCCGTCCCGCATATGTGCAAGCAAAGATTTCATTAACCAATACGGGGAACCATCAAGCCCCGATGGCCTTCGACAGCTGCCGTTCGTTCAATACACAAATAGCCCACTTGGAAACACTTTGAACTATAGAGCGACTAGCGGACAGGAAGGTTCAGTTAGTCTTGCCCCCGCTATTTATACGAACAGTCTCGCAATGTTGGTAGAGAGCACATTACAAGGCATTGGTTTTGCGAGGCTTCCAGCTTTTGCAGTGGAAAAACATATAGAGAGTGGGGCGTTAAACCGATTGCTTTGTGAATATGAGTGTTTGCCAGAACACGCTATTTACGCAATTTATCCTGATAAAAGGTTTCTGCCGCTGAAAGTCAGAAAATTTATTGATTTGCTCTATGACCGGTTGAACTAGGGTATTATGGGTGTTGAAATCAACAAGAACAACAACCGACCCTTTAGCCCCTTTTTTGAAGTCGTGAGATTGCGATGAGTACTGGGGTGTGATTTTAGAGGTAGGATTCCTAAAATCCTTAGCCTTAAAAAGGTGTCACAATCGGTATCACAAGCCGCTTGCAAATAGTTATGACTGTCTATAAGATTCAATTAGTTAGACACTATTGATTCCGCACCACATTGCGTCTCGGCCGCACCATCATTTTGTTTAAAATGCTGAGAAACACTAACGCTTAATTAATAGGATGATTTCGTGAATTGACGATGTTCATTTCTCGCAGGAGGGCATCGGCCTTATCCACTTTCTCCATAACCCAAAGCATATAGCGGCTATCGACGTGGATAGAGCGAGTGGTGCGCGGGTCGAAGTCCCAATCTGAGTTAACGCTTTCAATTGTACCGTCGAAGAGCAAACCGACAAGTTCACCACGTGCATTCAGGGTTGCAGAGCCTGAGTTTCCGCCTGTTGAATCAAGATCTGTTAGAAAGTTCACTGGAACGGATTTAATTGATTCCAGCTCATAACTACCATATTTCTTAGCCTTTATTAGGTCAATTTGGGATCGGGGTGAATTAAACGGATCTTCTCCAGTATCCTTTTCCGTAATACCTTCCAGAGTCGTGAAGGGGTCATAGCGCATCCCGTCTCTGGGCGAGCCCCCTAGAACATTTCCATATGTCACGCGCAAAGTTGAATTGGCATCAGGATAGGCCGTGAGGCCCTGATCTTTTTGCCAAGCGATAATGGCCTTCATGTATTTTGGCTGGAGAGCTGCACGATGACCCGCCCGGTCTTTACTGGCCGCTTCAATGGCAAGTTCATGGTCGTAAAGTGCCACTGCGAGGCGTATAAAAGGATCTGCTTTAGCTTCTAATTCCGTTGGTGTCGCTTCCATCAAGCTAAGTCGTGTGTCGAGTTCATCCAGTTGTGTTGCCGAGTAATAATTGTCCAGTTTAGCTGATAGCGCATCATCGCTCATACTGTCTTGGAGGCCTAAGGCGTCGTCTAAGGCGCTCACGCGTTCACCAGGAAGCTGAGTCATGTAACCCTTAAGAAAGACCATCCACTCCGCTTTGTCTACGGTTGCTTCATAGCGGCGGTCTATAGCGGTCATGCCTTGTTTCATGCGGTCCATATTCCGTTCTTGATAGCTACTTTCGCGCTCAGAATTAGGTTTCATACGTTCATGTGAAAGACGGTAAAGGCGCTGTGCAATACCAAGAAGCTGAGGACGTGTGGCATTGTTATACCAATAATTTGACCTCGTGGCTGTGGCGGTTTCTGCACTTAACACATCGAGTTTCTCAATTGCCTCGGCATATCCTGTATTAGGGGCATTGGCCGCGATCCAAGCATTGAGATCTTCTTCGCGTTTTGCACGTCGCTCGATGAGGTCAACGCGTCTTGCACCTTCTATCTGACCACTAAGGTTTTTGTTGAGATTGTTTAGTCCTGCTAAGCGTGAGGCATATTTAATGCGAGCATCACTGCCCGGTTTAGAAGCAGCTTCAATAGCTTGAATCCAGTTATCTAGTAAGGTCTGCCAAGTTGAATATTGCCAATCGAATGTATTCCTGACTTGTGCTAAACGCGTATAGCGGGATGTGTTTCCTGGGTATCCTGCAACCATGACGAAGTCCCCATCATCTAGACCCTCAGCGGAAACTTTCAAATGGTATTGTGGTTGGTACGGGACGTTTTTTTTGTTGTAATCCGCAGATTTTCCTTCAGGTGAAACATAGGCACGATAAAAAGCGAAATCACCCGTATGACGCGGCCATTGCCAATTATCGATGTCACCACCATATTTCCCGATTGATCCAATGGGTGCATATGTCAGGCGAACATCTTTGATCTCTAATTGTTTAACCAACTTATATTGGAGCCCACCATAAAATGATGCGACCCGGCAACGGTGGCCTTCATCCTGTTCACATTCTGCAACGACTCTTTTTCGGTTGGTATCAATCGCGCTAAAGCGATCTTTGCCAAACAAGTTTGATGATAAATCACCTGTTACCATGTCTGTCACATCTGTGAGTTCGACTGTTACATAAATCCTCGATCCGGGTGCTGCGGGGAGTTCGGCCTCAAAGTTATCTGCTAGAAAACCTTCCTCTAAATAATTCTTTTCTTCTGTTGAATTATACTGAATCGAGCCATAGGCGCAGTGATGGTTTGTCACGACGAGGCCTTGCGGCGAGACAAATGATGCTGTGCATCCACCGAGAGAAACAACCGCGCCCATTGGAAATCCTACTAGGTCGGAAATTTGACTGGGCTTCATTTTGAGACCTTTGGCGCGAAGGTCCTCCGCAATTTCTGGTAATTGGTCTGGGGTAAACATACCCTCAACGGCGTGAGATGCGGGTATCGACGTTAAAGCCAAAACTGCGTTGGTAAGTAATATATGTAGAAAGGACGGTTTAAACATTAATATTTCTTCCTATAAAAATTTTGTTGTGTATACACAATTTTAAACTCATAGCACCAGAAATATAATAGGAAAATCTGACAATGCACAAAACTTTAAATGATCAACTCAATTGGCGATATGCGACAAAAAAAATGGATCCAACGAGGACTGTAGCTCAAGAAAAAATTGAATCCATTATTGAAGCAATAAGGATGTCACCGACATCAAGCGGAACCCAGCCTTTTGAATTATTTGTAGTCACAAATAAAAATATACGGGAAGAAATATGCAAGGCTGCAAGTAATCAGACTCCTATTACTGACGGGTCTCACCTTTTAGTTTTCGCAGCTTGGGACAATTATACAGAAGCACGAATTGACGAGGTAGCAGATTTAAATGTTAAACTTCGAGGAGATTTGCCTTTGATTGGTCAATATTATGGTAATCTAAAATCTAATTATTTGCCTCGTGACGCCGAGATAAATTACGCCCATGCTGCTCGACAAGCCTACATTGCACTCGGAATTGCTATGGTTGCCGCTGCTGAGCAAGAAGTCGATTGTACACCAATGGAAGGGTTTTCTCCTGCTATGGTCGATGAAATTTTAGGGTTGAAGGAACGGGGGCTACGTTCTGTTGTGCTTTTGCCTCTTGGTTACCGTGATGAAGAGGGTGATTGGTTACTAAATATGGCTAAAGTTAGAAAGTCTCGTGAGACTATGATTACTTTCGTTGATTAGGAGGTTTTTGTCGTTTATTCGAATTTTTTATGAGCACGCGACGCATTTTAAATCTTTTGGTAATCCTATAGTTTTTGATATCATTTCTAATCCTTTAAAAATGAATATTTTTCCGTTTAGTGTACTTCCAGCCTGTGTAATAATTTTTATGGCTTCTAATGCCATAATGGAACCTACTATGCCTGCTGTCGCCCCGATCACACCTAATTGACTGCAAGTTTCTGCATCGGGTGGTATTTCTGGTACAAAACATCTATAGCAAGGGCTATCCTTTGTACTTAAAAAAGTACTCACTTGACCATCAAACCTACTTATTGCGCCTGATACTAACGGTATTTTTAAATCTAAGGCTAAGTCATTAATTGTAAACCTAGTTTCAAAGTTATCGACACAATCTATTATTATATCGTGGTCACGTAAAATATTTTTCGCATTTTCCTTATTAATTCTTTCGTTAATGACCTTGCAATCGAGGCTTGGGTTGATAGCGATCAGTCTTTTCGAAAGAGATCTAGATTTTTCTTTACCTACTGTAGAAGTTGAAAACTGTATTTGCCTTTGTAAATTAGAGGTTTCAACACAATCATTATCTATGATAGTCATACTGCCGACGCCTGCAGCTGCTAGATACATGCTGGCAGGTCCGCCTAAACCGCCTGCTCCTATTATGGCTATTCGTGCTTTTGATAATAAATTTTGGCCTGGCCCCCCAATCTCTTTTAAAACTAGTTGGCGAGAATAGCGTTCAATGTAATCATCATCCATTAAGAATTTTTTCTCTCTATTATTTTTACTTATTGGGTTCCAGTCGAACCAAAACCACCTTCACCCCTTGCAGTTTCAGTAAGTTCATTAACTGATATGAACTCAGGTTGTGTGATTGGTGCAATAATCATTTGTGCTATTCGTTCGCCTCTTGAAATTTTAAACGGGACATCACCGTGATTAATTAGGAGTACTTTGACTTCGCCTCTGTAATCTGCATCTATTGTACCTGGCGTATTCAAACAAGTCACTCCATGTTTATAAGCAAGACCGGACCTTGGTCTTATTTGGGCTTCATAGCCTGCAGGTAAAGCCATTGCGAGCCCAGTTGGTACTAAAGCTCTAGCGCCTGGATGCAGTATCAATGGTGCATGTTCCTCTACTGCGGCACGCAAATCTGCCCCAGCCGCTAGAACTGTTTCATACTCTGGTAGTTTTAAGTCCCCAAAATGAACAAGTTTTTTGATTTCAACTGATAGCGTCATTGAATAATCTCCGTGTTATATTTTATTACCTATTATCTGTAGATTCGGTCTGAGTGTCATTACATATAAAATAGTCTGATAGAGATAACTTGTTTTTATTCTTGTTTATTTTTTTCTTTTTCAGAAAAACCATGTGACTGAGAATTGAAGAAATTAAGATTGATTTTTATTTTTTCTATATCTTTATCTGATAAATCAGGCCCACTATAAGTATAATTAAATTTTCCATTTTTATAGTAAATTTTCGTAATTCCTGAAGAAGAGCTATCAAAATTTTGTGATAATATAAGCGGTACTCCTGATTTGAGAATAGCATAGTCTATTCTTTTGGGAACAACATCCATGCGCCTACACATTAGTGCTCTAATCTTAAAACCATTGATAGTGCTTATTATTTTCTTATCCTCATTATAAATACTTTCGATAAAATTTATAGCCGGATAAAAGCTAGCAACTTCCATCATTTGTTTATTATCTCCAGGATTATATTTTTCCATAATCACAACTTCGCAATCAGCTATATTATCTGCATGGGATAGGAAAGGTATAGATGCTAACAGAAATAAAAGTATAAATCTCATAACACTTTTTGAGCTATCTTGTGAGCTAGTTTTTCTGCACATTCTTGTTTTGTTAATTCAGGCCAAGTTTCAATCTTATTTTCCGTTATAACAATCATTTTGTTGTTGTTGCCACCCATCACATTTCCTGAAACGTCATTTGCAATTATCCAATCACAATTCTTCCGGCTTTTCTTTTTTGTAGCGTTTTCAATTATGTTGTTAGTTTCTGCCGCAAATCCGATAACAAATTCAGGACGACTTTTAGAATTTGATATTGTTTTAAGTATATCAATGTTGTTTTCTAATTCCAGAGGAGCAGGGGCATTTCCATCTTTTTTCAGTTTTTTATCGGAACAAGATTTTGGACGCCAATCTGAAACAGCAGCCACTGATATAAAAATATCTGCTGGGAGTGATGACTGACATGCCTGAAGCATTTCTTTGGCAGTCGTTACTTTCACGAGCTTTACTAATGGTGGTGCATCAACGTTTACTGGACCAGAGACTAAGGTTACTTTTGCACCTAAATTAGAGACAGCTTCTGCTAGTGCATAACCTTGTTTCCCTGAGCTTTCATTGGACAGATACCTAACGGGGTCGATAGGTTCTTGAGTTGGCCCAGCAGTAATTAATATTGATTTTCCAGTTAATGACATGGTGGGCTCTTTGTCAGTATGCTTTTCCGCTATTTTTAGTGTTGAAACAATTGCATCAATTATTTGTTGCGGTTCAGACATTCGGCCATGACCTGTCTCGCCGCATGCCATTTCTCCTATATCGGGCCCAACGAAAAGTGCTCCGTCATTTTCAAGTGTTTTTATATTACGTTTTGTGGCTTCAGCTTCCCACATGCGAACATTCATAGAAGGAGCATAAAGTACTGGTTTATCTGTTGCTAGAATTGTGGTTGATGCTAAGTCATCAGCAATTCCATTTGCAGCTTTTGCAATTAGATTTGCTGTTGCGGGAACAACTGCTATCAAATCTGCTGAACGCGATAATTCAATATGCCCCATCTCAGTTTCATCAGTTAGATTCCATAAGTCTGTGTAAACTTTATTACCTGATAAAGCCCCAACAGATAGAGGAGTCACAAACTCACTACCACCTTTGGTCAGAATAACTTTAGATTTAATTCCGATCTTAGTGAGATCACGTATGACGGTTAATGCTTTATAAGCAGCTACTCCGCCAGAAATGATCAGCAATACACTTTTATTCATAATCTATCTTCGGGCTATGTTTATTTTAGATATTTGCGTTTAGCAGGTTTTAAATACTTAAATCCATCAAATTATAATCTTTAAGCTCGGCCATTGAAGATTCGTTCCAATCAAACGCATTTAAATTATCTGACAATGGTATGTAGTTGAAAGGCGTTTCATTAGGAAAACGCTTTTTTCTGGCATTAATTGCCAATGCTATTACTTCGGAGCGTTTGTTTATATATTCTGAATCCATGATTTTTGCCTCTGCATGAATTCCTGCCCCTTTGACATTCAAAACGGATGATCTTTTGTGGAAACCAAAATTAACGGTAACCCGGGTTTCAAAACCTGTATTTGCAAATGACCCGTGAACCACTTGTCTGTTATTAATAACCACGTCGCCAGGATTGCAAATAATTGGGACTGCGTCGACGAGACGTTCACAACCAGATTTTTCAACCATACTCACAATATCAGCTCTGTCGTGCTTATGACTGCCGGGAACCACCCAGACCCCATTTACAGCAGTGCTTCCATAAATTTGTCCCATAAAGTTAAAGCCATGGATGTTTTCATCAAAGTTTGGACTGCCCCAATGGGTATCCCCGTCTTGATGCCAAGAAACTGCAGCGCCTAAACCGGCATCTTTTATAAAAAGACCTTCCGTAAATGGAACGAAATCTTGGCCGTTTAAAGTTTCTGCTAATTTCAACAAGTCTGGGTGCGCGTAAACTCGAAGACAAGCTGGTGAAAACTGTAATGAACCGCTGAGATATACCGGAACTGCTGGCGGGGCGTCAATTGCTGCTTTTGGTTCAAATAATTTCACCTGATGTCTGCCATTAGAGATTTGTGTTCCTCCTAATGGATCTGAGAGTGGCCTCGCCCATTGTAGCGTCATTGATTTATTTTTAGACCCTAAAGCAGGTCTACCGTGTTTGTCTTTGTCTGCTCCCATATAAATAGGAAAATTATCTCTTATTTTATCTAAGTCGGACCTTATATCATTGAGCTCTACGTCAGAAATAACGCCCTCTAGTACATAAAACCCAAATTTCGAATACGCCTCAAGAATATCCTCATGTATATCACCATGAGTATCAAACTTTAGTGGTCCTCGGTTTGGTAATTCAAGTGCTTTTGCTTGTCCTTCAATGAGGTAATTTTTTACTGCATCTGCATCATCTCCATAATGTGCCGCGCACGCTTCGATGGATTTACTTATATCTTCAGTCATTATAATCCTATTCAATGTGTCTGTTCTTCATTAGTTTAATGTAGGTTTATCGGTTGTTTCAAGGCTTTTTCAAATTAAAAATATTTATAAGGATAATGCTAAAGTGAATAAATTAGGCTTAAGTCAACTCTAAAAAAGGAATAGTTAGGAAATGGAAGTTTTAGCCCTGCAATTTAAGGATTGGGATTTGCAAGTTAGCCCCAAGTATGGGGCATGTATATTAGGCTGTTCATACAGAGGTTTTGATATTTTAAGAAAAGCTGAAGCTAACTGGAAATATACACATGACCCTATGTTATCATCATACTTCCCTTTGGTTCCTTACTCGAATAGAATCGCAAATGGTCAGTTCAAATGGGAAAACAAAAGTTTTAATTTGAACCCTAACCATTCAGATCAAAAATTTCCATTGCATGGGATTGGGTGGTTATCTGAATGGGCAGTTAAGGATATAAAAGAGAATAGCTGCTCCCTTGAATATAAACATATTGAGGGTGATTGGCCGTGGCCTTTCTTGGTTAGACAGAAAATCGTACTTGAAGACTCATCGATAAAAATAAGTTTAACACTTAAGAATATGGGTAAAAAAATAATGCCATCTGGGCTGGGGTTTCATCCATATTTTCCTTTAAGCAGGGATGTTAAACTGCAATTTAATGCTGAAGATGTTTGGTTATCTGATGAAAATAATTTGCCTACTGAACTTATAAAAATTCCAAACCAATGGGACTTTAGTAAGCTTGGTAGGGTTTTTAATACAAAAGTTGATAATTGCTTTTCGGGTTATGGGGGAAAAGCTAATATAACAAAATCTTCTTGGAGGCATCAGATAAACCTATCAACTAGTCCACCTTTAGATCATTGCGTTTTTTATGTTCCAAGCAAGGGTAACTATTTTTGCTTTGAGCCCGTGAACCATATGAACAATGCTTTAGCTCATTATACCGAAAGTGGGGCTCCAAAAATGCCGTCATTGAAGCCTGGCGAAATAAATCATGTGGAAATGAGCTTGGGTGTAATTAAAAATACCTGAAAGAAAGTCGGTGTTATAATTTAATCAAATATTTTTATATTATAACATTTGACCCTCTAAGAAATTTAGTCCAAACGTAAAAACTTCAA
>Ga0209136_1001256_pt1 | contig 16932 bp, 16 predicted proteins | sample SaaInl0LU_22_DNA_FD_184640 | JGI IMG/M metagenome (GOLD analysis project Ga0209136, IMG submission 184640) | Marine microbial communities from expanding oxygen minimum zones in the Saanich Inlet - ESP_90LU_22_DNA (SPAdes) (version 2) | ecosystem: Environmental > Aquatic > Marine > Intertidal... | reverse complement strand
CTAAGGCATTGCGGTTTCCTAGATCTTCAGTAGAAGCGATTTCTTCAACTGTTAACCATCGGCTGTCGCTAAAAGAGAACTCCATTTTATTGCGATAGAAGTATTGCTCTTTAGATCCCATAATAGGAGTGATTTCTGGTAATTCTAAATGCCCAATTCGAGTCAGGTTATTAATAACTTCTTTTTCTTTGTAAAAAAGTTGATGTGAATAGTCCATGTGTTGCCATTTACAGCCTCCACAGGTTCCAAAATGTTCACAAACTGCTTCTGTACGTTTATCTGAGTATTTATGAAATGTAATTGCTTTTCCTTCGTAATATCCTTTACGCTGCTTGAATGTTTGTACATCAACAACGTCACCTGGTACTGCATTTGGTAAAAATATTACTTTTCCGTCAGGAGCCTTTGCAATGGTTTTGCCTTTTGCACCGGCATCTATGATATCTAAATTTGTAAATACCTTGTTTTTATTTCGTCTACCCATGAAGCAAAAATAGAATAAATGACAGCATAATTCTAAGAAATCTATTTAGAATTCTTAAATTGCATAACAATATGGATGATTTCTCTCCACTAAGAAGGAATAGTTATTTTATAAATTTTTTAATATCTAATTAAAATGGCTATTTTAAATCAGATTACACCAAAAGAAGCTATTAATTTAGAGCACCAGTATGGGGCTCACAATTACCATCCTCTTCCTGTCGTATTGGCTAGGGGTGAAGGCGTTTATGTCTGGGATGTTGAAGGAAAACGTTATTACGATTTTTTATCTGCGTATTCTTCAGTGAATCAAGGACATTGTCACCCAAGAATTGTAAATGCAATGATAGAGCAAGCACAAACGCTCACATTGACCTCACGAGCTTTCCATAACGATAAACTAGGTCCTTACGAAGAGTATGTCACCAAATATTTTGGGTTTGACAAAGTTTTGCCTATGAATACGGGGGCTGAAGCTGTCGAAACCGCTGTTAAAATTTCACGTAAATGGGCCTATGAAGTGAAAGGTATTCCAGAAGGAGAAGCACAAATTATCGTATGTGAAAACAACTTTCATGGAAGAACAACAACTATCATTTCATTTTCAAATGACCCCGTAGCACGTGAAAATTTCGGACCTTTTACCGATGGATTTTTGAAAATTCCATACGATGATACCGATGCATTAGAAAACACTCTAAAAAACAATTCGAATATCGCTGGTTTTTTGGTAGAACCTATACAGGGTGAAGCGGGGGTCTATGTACCAACGGACGGTTATTTAGCAAAAGCAAAAGCTTTATGTGAAGCTTATAACGTATTATTTATAGCCGATGAAGTACAAACAGGTATTGCCCGCACAGGCCGCTTATTGGCGACTTGTGGCAATTGTGATTGTGCTCAAAAAGATTGTTCAGGAACTCCGGAAACAAAACCAGACATTTTAATTCTAGGTAAAGCTTTAAGTGGTGGCGTTTATCCGGTATCTGCCGTACTAGCAAATGATAGCGTTATGAAAGTTATTACTCCAGGTTCACACGGAAGTACGTTTGGAGGAAATCCTATTGCTGCAGCCGTTGCCATGGCAGCATTGGATGTTGTTAAAGATGAGCAACTTACCGATAATGCAGATCGACTTGGAAAGTTATTTAGATCTCTTTTGAATGACTATATAGCTACAAGTAAAATTGTAAAACTAGTCCGTGGAAAAGGATTGCTAAATGCGATCGTCATTGACGATCATGAAGACAGTGATACTGCTTGGAATATTTGTTTGAACCTTAGAGATAACGGTTTGTTAGCCAAACCTACTCATGGAAATATTATTCGTTTTGCACCTCCATTGGTAATGAATGAAGACCAGCTGATTGATTGTGTTAATATAATTATCAAGACCTTAAGGAATTTTGAAACTAAATAGTTTCCTAAAACAGATACTTATCATATTAAAAAAAAATCGCTCCAATTCGGAGTGATTTTTTGCTTTTATTATATTTGAAACTATTTTACAAGAGATACTCGGTACTTATAAAATTGGATTTACTAGATTCTAATAAATCTTTTAGAATAGCTTTATTCATTTCATTTTCTTTGGTCGCCACAAAGGTTCGTATTGAAAATGATCTCAATGCATCACGTACACTCAGAGTACTAAATGCGGAGTCTTTTCTTCCTGTAAAGGGAAACACATCGGGTCCCCGTTGACAAGAACTATTCAAGTTTACTCGACACACAAGATTGACAAGTACATCAAATAAAGGTGCTAAAGTATCTGCATTTTCGCCAAAAACACTTACCTGTTGTCCGTAATTGGACTCTGCCATATCGTCTAACACTTGCTGTACATCTGTAAAAGTAATGATTGGAATAACAGGCCCAAATTGCTCTTCTTTATACACGTCCATATCTTTAGTGACTGGATACAATACTGCAGGGTAACTATAATTTTCTGAAAGCTGACCTCCTTTTGAATTCAAAATTTTTGCTCCTTTTGATTGTGCATCTTTGATTAATTCCTGAATATAGGCAGGTTTATTAGGTTCTGGGAGTGGCGTCAATTGAACGTTTTCTTCCCAAGGATTTCCAAATTGTAGTGCATCAACTTTTTCACAAAATCGTCTGTTAAATTCTTCGGAAATACTTTCATGTATATAAAGTATTTTTAGTGCAGTACAGCGTTGTCCGTTAAAAGAAAGTGTTCCAGCAATACACTCGTTGATTGCAAGGTCTAAGTTGGCATCAGGTAATACGATCCCTGGGTTTTTGGCTTCTAGGCCTAAAACAGAGCGGAGGCGGTTGGCTTTTGGGTGACTATTTTGCAAGGCATTAGCTGAGCTGCTATGTCCTATTAAAGCAAGAACATCTATTTTACCCGTTTCCATTATGGGAGTTGCTAAGACACGTCCACGTCCATACAATACATTAACAACTCCTTTTGGAAAGCTATTTTGGAAGGCCTCCAATAAAGGGGATAATAATAAAACACCCAGTTTTGCGGGTTTAAATACTGTGGTGTTTCCCATGATCAACGCAGGAATCAACAAAGCAAAGGTTTCATTTAAAGGATAATTGTAAGGACCTAAACACAATACGACTCCTATTGGTCCACGTCTGATATGTGCATACACTCCAGAGTGTTTTTGAAATTTAGCAGAATTTCTATCCAATTGTTTGTAGTCATTTATGGTATCGTATATGTAATCAACTGTACGGTCAAACTCTTTTTGTGAATCAGCAAGATTTTTTCCAATCTCCCACATCAGATATTTTACAACTGTAGCACGTTTGGTTTTCATTTGCTCCGCAAATTTTTCCATACAGGCGATGCGATCGCCTACTTTCATGGTGGGCCATTCGCCTTGTCCATTATTATATGCGTTTGATGCGGCGTCTAAAGTTTCTAAAGCTTCCGTCTTTGTAAGTTCAGGAACGCTTCCTAAGAGTGTTGGCTGGTAATTCTCAGTAGATGAAATGGTTGAATAGACTTCCGTCATCTTTCCGGACCATTCTTTTATTTCGCCATTTACCAAATAGGTTTTTTGCTCAACAAGCGTATTAATTTTGTAAGCATCAGGAATGTTTTTAAAAGTCATGTAATTGATTGTTAGTTTGTTTTATAAAACTAATAAATTATTATGCTTAAATATCCTAATGAAACGTTAATCTTGGTTAAAAAGCTGTTTAGTGAAAGGGGATCAGTAAATTTATTCAATAATATAACAGAAATAACCCCCTAAATATTTAGGGGGTGACAATTGAATTAAGAATTTTTTTCTATTTCTGCCATTATTTCCTGCCATTTTTCTAAACTCTCATCAAAGCCTCCAGAAAAAATCAGATATACTACATATATTAAATATAACACATTGATAATTAGTGATACTAAGGCAACAATTTTTGCAGTATTCATTGCGTTTAGATTCCCATCATAGTCATCAGGATTTTCTGTAGCATTTTTCACTTTGTTGTTTGCTATTAGGAAAGCAGGACCAGATAATAAAAATCCGAGTCCGCCAAAGCAGCAGCAGAGTAAACCTAAAATACTTAGTACATAGATGATGGTGGTGTTTAATTGTTTTTTCATTTAATTTAATTTTAGAGATGTTTAATGGTGTAGCTAATTATTATGGTCGCAATTGATGTAATTGACAGCCAATTGATTCCTTTTCTATAATTTTTGAATTTATAAAACCTAGTGAGTATTAAATATGCTAAAAGCATTAATAAAGGGTATATGGCAGCATACATAAAAAAGGCATCAATGAAATGACCTTTCCATATAAAAACCAAAGATCTTTGAAAGCCGCATCCCATGCATTCAAACCCAAAAAGAGTTTTGCTTAAACATGGAATCATATAATTTTCTAAAGTCATTGCTTGTATTTTCGAATAGGATTTTCAAATTAAGAGAAATATTTTTGAAATAAAAAATGGTTATTGCTATTTGTCATAAATTCAAAAGCTGTAATTTTGATTTTTACACAATAAGAGATGTCAAAACGTAATCTTTATTATACCTGTTTGATATTAGGTGTTTTTCTTGTAATTTTCACAGAATTTCAAGACACCCCTGATTTGATGCTGCAAATAGGTGGATTTTGTTTATTGATGCTTTCTTTATATCAGTTGTCTAAAGGAATCAAAGAGTTACCAACAAAAGATTTTTATGTTGAAAATGAAGAAGAAGAATGAATTTTGAAATTAATGATAAGGTAGCCGTTTTGGATGATGACTTGTCAGGAGTGATTTCCAAAATTGAAGGTTCTGAAATTACGGTTGCGACTACGAATGGGTTTGAACTAAAATTTCAAGAAAATGAATTGGTCAAAATCAAAGACCCTCGAATGATGAGTAGCTCGCTATTTTCAAATAAGTCTCTGGAAAGTGTTTTATCTGAAAAGGCAACCAAAAAACGTACAAACCCTCCCAAAGTTTCTTCAAAGGAACGTACACAACCAGCCATGGAAGTCGATTTGCATATCAACCAATTAGTTAAGAATTCTCGGGGGATGCAAAATCATGAGATGCTTAATTTGCAGATTGAAACCGCCAAACGCCGCTTAGAGTTTGGGTTTCAAAACCGTATTCAACGCATCGTATTTATTCATGGAGTAGGAGAAGGAGTCCTGAAATTAGAACTGGAGTATCTTTTCAAACGTTATGAAGGTTTAAAATTTTACGATGCTAATTACCAAAAATATGGACAGGGGGCGACCGAAGTTTATATTTTTCAGTCAAAAACATCTTAATAAGTTATTGTTTTTCGTAAGTCCCTAATTCAAAGCTGTCAGTTGCTAAGATTGATAAATCGATATTTTCTAAAGTGACATTGATTTTAAATGTGCGAGTAAACTCGTTGGCTCTCACAAAATTAACTGCGTAAGTATCCGAAACAGTATCATCCAGAAATCGTGCGACTGCCGCTCCCGTGGCTAAGTCATCAAATAAATTACCATTATTGTTTTGATCTTCAAAATACGTAAGTGTGCCATCATTGTCATCGTCCGTATCCAAATAATCTGGAGTGCCGTCACCATCTGTATCTTGGGCATCCGAGAGATCACCATCATTATTGGGATCTGGTCTTTCGTTTAGTGTGGGCACATTATCTCCATCATCGTCACTGTCTTTGTAGTTTTCAATGCCGTCACCATCAGAATCTCCAACAAATTCTAGGTCATTTGGAACGCCATCATTGTCATCATCTATAAAAGTTGATATAAAATTAGCGGTACCGTTGTTTGCTGTATAACTGTTGTTTACAGAAACATTGGCATCTGGAATGTCTTCACAAATATAGTCGTTAGGGTCTCCTGTGTAGGTTCTGTATATGAATTTTACACTGGAATTATTTATGGACATTGACTCCGTACTACCAGAAACTACAGGGTTAAGAATCCTGTCTGCCTGTGCATTGTTTGGAAATAAAAGTGTGAGCGATTCAAAAGGATCCTCTTTAGTGTCGTATAAAATAAAATTATTTGATGCAATACTTTCACAAAGCGTGAGATTTTTGTCAAAATCTAATTCAACATTCAAAACATCTCCATCGTTACAAGATAAAAGAAAACTACAACAACATAGTAAGATTAATAAAGATCTCATGCCAAACATATTTTGACAAAAATACAGGATTTGTTAATTAGTTTGAATATAATTTGCTAATAATTTTATTTGGTTATTTTTGTGTAAAACTAAATCTCTATGAGTTCAATTTATTTGGATAATGCGGCGACTACCCAAGTCAGAGATGAAGTGATCGATACGATGGCTTCTGTACTGAAATCCAATTATGGTAACGCTTCTTCTACTCATGGTTTTGGACGTTCTTCAAAATCAATTATTGAAAATTGTCGCAAGCGGATAGCGTCCCACTTTAATGTATTAGCATCTGAAATCGTTTTTACTTCAGGAGGAACTGAAGCTGATAATTTAGTATTACAATCTGCTGTTAAAGATTTGAATGTAACTCATATTGTTACTTCCAAAATAGAACACCATGCCGTTCTGCATACAGTGGAACAATTGGCATTAGATTATAAGATTAAAGTTAGTTATGTTACTGTTTTAGCAGATGGAACTATTGATTATTCACATCTTGAAACTTTGTTAGATTCAACAGAAAAAACCTTAGTATCATTGATGCACATCAATAATGAAATAGGTACTATTTTAGACATTCAAAAAGTAGCAAATTTATGCAAGTCTAATAATGCTCTTTTTCATAGCGATTCCGTACAATCTGTTGGACATTACCATTTGGATTTACAAACAATACCCATTGATTTTTTAGCCGCCAGTGCTCATAAATTTCACGGACCTAAAGGGATTGGTTTTGTATTTATTCGAAAAAACTCAGGACTTAAACCCTTAATTCATGGAGGAATGCAAGAAAGAGGTGTTCGTGCGGGAACTGAAAGTATTCACGATATTGTTGGCTTAGACGAATCGTTGGCATTATCCTATCAAAATTTAGAGGTTGAAATGACTCAAGTAAAGGCTCTAAAAACATATTTTGTAGAAAAATTAAAAACAACTATTGATGGCGTTAAATTTAATGGTTGTTGTAGTGATTCTGATAAGAGTACTTACACACTTGTAAATGTATGTTTGCCTGTTTCAGAAGTGAATGCCCCCATGTTTCTATTTCAATTGGATTTAAAAGGGGTAGCATGTTCTAAAGGGAGTGCTTGTCAGAGTGGAAGTGATAAAGGTTCTCATGTATTATCGCAAATTCTTTCTGAAGCTGATCTAAAAAAGCCATCTATACGATTTTCTTTTAGTATTTACAATACTAAAGAAGAAATTGATACGGTTGTAGAAACATTAAAAACCTTAATAAATCCAGCAATTTCTTAAAAACGCATTCCTAACCTGACATTAAATACTCTCGGAGTTAAATAGTTAGGGATTGAGTATTGACGTTTAGAGTATACATCTCTTACCCATGTATTTGTGATGGAGTTTTGAACATCAAACATGTTAAAAATCTCCAAACCAATTGACAATTCTTTGAATGGTTTACGCCATCCTTTTTTATTTGAATCTTTAGCATCTACAATCACATAGGACATTCCAACATCTGCGCGTTTATAATCGGGTAAACGACTTTGGTAATTGTAAGGACTGGCATAACTAGGAGAGCCACCAGGGACACCTGTGTTGTACACCAAGTTTAGGTACATTTTCATTTTTGGAAGTTTTGGCACATAATCCTGAAAAAGAATTCCAAATTTTAACCGTTGATCTGTTGGGCGTGCAATAAACCCTTGACCATTAATGTTTTCTTCTGTTTTTAGATATCCAAATGAAAACCACGATTCAGTACCTGGTACAAACTCGCCATTTAAGCGTAAATCCAACCCATAAGCATAAGCTTTGGCATCGTTAGAAGCGTCGTAACGTATGCGAACGTTTTCAACGGTGTATGGGTTGACATCCGATAGATTTTTATAATAAGCTTCAGAAATAAGTTTAAAAGGACGTTTCCACATCTCAAAACTATATTCGTTGGCAAGTACCAAATGAAATGATTGTTGTGCTTTGACATTACTATTTACAATGCCATCACTGTTTCTAAGTTCTCTATAAAAAGGGGGTTGGTAATAGAGTCCACCACTCAAACGGAACAACATATCTTTATTCCAATCCGGTTTAATTGCCAATTGTACGCGTGGACTGAATACCGACTGAGATGTGTTTTTAATACCATCGCCTTGTACGGTCCATGCATGGTAACGCACTCCAATATTGGCATAAAACTCATGCTCTCCGATCGTACTTCGACGGTTCCATTGCCCATATGCTTGCACGCGGTTTATCTGTGTATTATTAGTTGCTCGAATATTTTTATAGGGTGCTAAAGGACCTTCATTTGCAGTGTAAGGTTGGTTGTTGAAACTGTCTAAATTTGGAGGGTTGATAGAAAACCCAGCGGAATCAATCACTTCCCATTCTACAATACGATCGCGGATGTCTTCGTGGGTGTATTTCACAGACCATTCAAAATTATGATCTCCAGATTTTAAATAGCCTTTGTGTTCTACATTTGTAATTAAGGCATCTAAATCGTTTCGAGCATGGTTAATTTGTGAACCAATGCCTTCTGAAAACTCAACCTCTCCTAAACTTTCGTCTCCAATATTGCTATTCACTTCTCCCAAACGGTATTGCGCTAGAATGTCAAAATATTCTTGTTCGGTAGTGTGAAATGTAGAGGCAATTAATTTTAAAGTTAAGTTTTCATTTGCAAAATAACTTCCTTTAAATGCGCCAAAATAGGTGTTGTATTTATCATTTTCCTGCCCTTCATAAAACACTAATAAGGCCAAAGGTTCCTGTAATGTTCCAAAATTTGTTTGGCGGGTTCGTGGTTGATAATTGTAATCATTGATAGCTATATTCCCTAAAAAGCTCAAATGAAACTTATCTGAAAATTTATAAGTAAGGTAGGATTGTATATCTGCAAACTTTGGAGTGAAGTTAGTTTGAGTTTCTTTAGAATCTACCAATAAACTGTTGTCTCTGTAACGAAGTCCTAGCAATGCAGAAAATTTTGAGTCTTTGCTTATGCTTTCGGCTGTTAAGCTACCACCTAATAAACTTAAATCTGCTTGAATTCCAAACTTAATAGGGGTTCTATAAGTAATATCTAATACAGAAGATAGCTTGTCACCATACTTTGCTTGAAAGCCACCAGCTGTAAAATCTAAATTTTGAACCATGTCCGTATTCACAAAACTGAGTCCTTCTTGTTGACCTGAACGCACCAAAAATGGACGGTAAACTTCTATTTCGTTTACATAAACGAGATTTTCATCAAAATTCCCTCCTCTTACAGAATATTGAGTACTCAATTCATTTGAAATATTTACGCCAGGAAGTGTTTTTAATAAGTTTTCTACGCCGGGTTGTGCTCCTTTTATAGTTCGAATAATTTGGGGTGAAATTGTTGTAATTCCTTCTAATTCTTTTCTTTTTGAACCTGTAATTACAACCGTTTCAATCTGTTCATAACTATTTTTTAAAACGGGATTAAATTCTAATTCCTCTCCGTTTTTTAAATTAAAAGGTGCTTCTAAATACTTGTAGTTAATATGCGAAAATTGAATTTTTACTTTTGTATTCGCGGGTATTTTTAAAATATAAAACCCATTTATATTGGTTGTTGTACCATTATTGTCTGAAATCACATTGACACCCTCTATAGGCTCGTTGAGTTCATTAAGAACAATACCTCGCAATGTAGCAGATTGCCCTGTAGCCATTGCTGGTAAAAATAAAATAAAGAATAAAATCTGGTATGCCGTGATTGATTTCAAATTGATAAGGTGTTATTTTCTGTAAAACGTAGTTTCAAATGTAGAACTATTTCCAACATTATCGGTTACAATGATTTTTAAATTGTTTTTAGTGTCTTGAATAATTTCATCATTAAAATCATGAACAAGCGTTTGTGTTTTAGTGTCGTACTCCATTAAAATCCATTGATTATTGATAGTTGCTCTGTAATTTTTAATTCCAGAAATTTTATCTGAAATTTTTATTTTTAGGTAACGGTAATTACTTATCCAACTTCCATTTTTAAAATTTATTGTTTTAATTTCTGGTTTTTCATCATCAACTCCTAGAGTGTAATTTCCTAAATACTTGGTACGTGCAGTCAATGTGTTTCCACGTTTTTTAGTAGGGGTGTAATAGAGTTTATTGCCGTAACGCGATACACTAGCAATATATAGTTTATTCTTGTCTGTGCCTTTATACTGACTGATATCAAAATTTATGTTGATTGATTTCTGTAAAGGAATGATTGGTTTGTGTAGTTTTAAGGTGTCATTAGTAACTTCAAAATTGATAGCAACATCTTCGTAAAAAGAATCTCTGTAAATTTGAACTTTGACATGGTCTTTTTCTAAAATTGTTTCTTCTTTTGCAATGATTTGATGAAGATTCAAAGGCAAGGGCTTGGCTACAGGTAGCTCTTTTTTCAAACCATTAATAGGGGTACTTAAATCTGATTGGTTGCCTTTATAATCACTTATGGATATTTTGTATATTGAATTTGTATCTTCCTTTATAGATACCATTCCTTGAGTAGTGTGGCTTTTGAAAAGTTTCAAGGGATTGTTGCTTTGGATGAACAATTTTTGAATCCGTTTTTTGGTTTCAAAAAAGTAAGCGTAATCAATATACCGGTTTAGGTGTTTTGTTTCATTAAATGAAAAACGTTTGAAATCAACCTCTAAGCAAGTGGTACCATTAAAGGTTGTTTTGATATAATTAAGTCCATTTTTGTTGGCTGCAAAATCTTGTTTGTCAGTACTAATAATTCCAAAACCAATATCCCCAAAAGCCGTAATTTGTTCGGTTTTATATTGACCGTTTGGCAGTTTTATGATTCTAATTTTCACTCTTGATGTTTCACCATTTATATGACTCCCATCAGATAACGGATATCCAAATAACTCATAGACTACAGGTTTTGTGGTGTCTTTGATCTCTAGACCAAATAACATGGGATTCATGGGGCGTTCTTGCTTGTCTCTAATTTCAAAATGAAGATGCGGACCACCAGACCCACCTGTGTTTCCAGTGTAAGCGATCATTTCTTTAGATAAAACTTTAAGTTCTTCGGCTTTTGGAAATAGTTCTAGTTCAAATGATTCATTGATATATTGTTGTTTTTTTACGTAGGCCTCAATAATTGGAGAGAATTTTTGAAGGTGCGCATAAACTGTTGTATAACCATTTGGATGAGTGATATACAACGCTTTTCCATAGCCATAACGAGATATTTTAATCCGACTCACATAACCTGCCGCTGCAGCATACGTTTTGAATCCTTCTTTCCCTTGTGTTTTTATATCCAAACCAGAATGAAAATGATTGGAGCGGAGTTCTGCAAAAGTCCCTGATAACACCAATGTAATATCAAGAGGGCTTGAAAAATAATCTTGAGGATAGGGGGTTTGTGCGTTACAAAATTGAAGTATGAATAAGATTGAAAATAAACTCGCTTTCATATAAATAGGATAGAATGCTAATTTATACAATTGATCGTAATTAGAAAAATAAATAAAACTCATCTTGATAGTTTCAGCAAATAAATAAAAATTATAGGTAAAACAATTGTGTTATTAAATATGGAATGTTAAATTTGTGAAATAGGTATTGAAACTGTAAATGAGCAAAATAGAGCTAATTGTCAATTCTTTAGAGCAAAAAGTGCAACGTGTTTTGCATGAGATGACTGAATTAAAAAAAGACAACACGTTTTTAAAAGACGAATTAGTCAAAGCAAATGCTTTAAATACTAAGTATTTGGAATCACTTCAACAAAAAGAAGACGATTTTAAAACGCTCAAATTTGCAAATTCAATACTTGGCAGTGACGAAAGTAAAAGAGAAACAAAACTTAAAATTAATACTTTAATCAAAGAAATTGATGATTGTATATCAAAGTTATCAGATTAAAGTTTACAGTTTATGAGTGAGCGGTTAAAAATAAAATTATCCATAGCCAATAGAGTATATCCATTGACTATCACTCCCGATCAAGAAGAAGGGCTTCGCTTAGCCGCCCAAAAAATTGATACAACTATAAAACAATTTGAGAAAAGTTACTCTGTTCAAGATAAGCAAGATGTACTGGCCATGTGCGCCCTTCAGTTTGCAACTCAAAACGAACAAAAAACTATAGATAAAACTAGCTTAAATGAGGATTTAGAATCCCGTCTGATAGCTGTAAACGAATTATTAGACACCCATTTAAACAACAACGTTCTTTAAATAAAATTAGGTTACTGCCTATATTGATCATTTTTTTGATAAACTCAACGGAAATTCTTTAAAAAAGAGTGCGTTTAAGTTGTAAAAGCATGCTGTCTTGTTGCAGATCCTTGATCAGCTTTTCAACTCTAAATCTTGTATTTATGGAGTTTATACAAAATCCAGATTGATGTAGGCTTTTTTTTTAAATTAAACTATCAACTATGGAATCCAACATTATACTCATTGCTTTAGGTGCAGCTGTCTTAGGACTTGTCTTAGGATTAGCAATCTCTAAAGTTCGTGAAAAAAGTAATGCCTCTCAACTCACAAAAAACGCGAAACGAGAAGCGAGTTCAATCATCTCAAAAGCAAAATCAGAAGGAGAGTCGACAAAAAAAGATAAAATATTTCAAGCTAAAGAACGTTTTTTAGAATTGAAGTCAGAGCATGAACAGGTTATTTTGTCCAGAGAAAAGAAAATGAGCGAAGCAGAAAAACGCACTCGAGACAAAGAGTCACAAATATCTTCAGAACTTTCTAAAAACAAAAAATTATCAGTTGATATTGAATCTAAAATCAAGGATTATGATCATCGCATCGAAATTTTAAATAAACGTAAAGAAGAAGTTGAAAAAGCGCATAAGAGTCAAATTAAACAACTGGAAGTTATATCTGGTTTGTCTGCCGAAGATGCTAAACATCAACTTGTCGAGTCATTAAAATCTGAAGCAAAAAATGATGCTATGGTCTTTATTCAAGATACGATGGAAGAAGCCAAACTAACGGCAGAACAAGATGCTAAAAAAATCATCATTAATACGATTCAACGCATTGGTACTGAAGAAGCAGTAGACAATTGTGTGTCCGTATTCAATATAGAATCGGACGATGTTAAAGGTCGAATTATTGGTCGTGAAGGACGTAACATTAGAGCTATTGAAGCTGCGACTGGAGTTGAAATTATTGTAGATGACACTCCAGAAGCAATCATTTTATCCTGTTTTGATTCGGTCCGAAGAGAAGTTGCACGTTTGTCCTTACATAAATTAGTAACAGATGGTCGTATTCATCCAGCACGTATTGAAGAAATTGTAAAGAAAACACAAAAACAAATAGAACAAGAAATTATTGAAGTTGGAAAAAGAACAGTCATCGATTTAGGTATTCATGGTTTACATCCAGAGCTCATTAAAACAGTTGGACGTATGAAATACCGTTCTTCTTATGGTCAGAATCTATTACAACACTCTAGAGAAGTAGCCAAACTTTGTGGGGTGATGGCAGCCGAATTAGGAATTAATCCAAAGCTTGCCAAACGTGCTGGACTGTTACACGATATTGGAAAAGTGCCAGACGCAGAAGCAGATATGGAAACACCTCATGCTATTTTAGGAATGCAGTGGGCCGAAAAGTACGGAGAAAATCCAGAAGTTTGTAATGCTATTGGGGCTCACCACGACGAAATTGAAATGAAATCGTTAATGTCTCCAATTGTTCAAGTCTGTGATGCTATTTCTGGGGCGCGCCCAGGAGCACGACGTCAAGTTTTAGATTCGTATATCCAACGTCTAAAAGATCTAGAGGAAATTGCTTTTGGATTTAGTGGGGTTCAAAAAGCCTATGCGATACAAGCCGGTCGTGAACTTCGTGTGATTGTAGAAAGTGAAAAAGTGACAGATGAAAAAGCAGGTAACTTATCATTTGAAATTTCTCAGAAAATCCAAACAGATATGACTTACCCTGGTCAAGTGAAAGTTACGGTCATTCGTGAAACACGTGCGGTGAATATTGCAAAATAATATGACATATTTATAGTGATTAAAAAAGCAACTTTTGGTTGCTTTTTTAGGCTCTAGGATGAAATTTTAGCATGGCGTCTTTTAGATGGCTTTTATCAACATGCATATAGATTTCGGTGGTTGTAATACTTTCGTGACCTAGCATCATTTGAATAGCCCTTAAATCGGCTCCATTTTCAAGGAGATGTGTTGCAAAGGAATGTCTAAACGTATGAGGAGAAATATTTTTTTGAATCCCAGCTTTTGCTCCTAAGGTTTTTACAATGGTACAAATCATTGCTCTGCTAAGTTGCTTTCCTCGACGGTTCAAAAATAACGTATCGTTATATGGAGATTCAATTTTCATTTGTACACGGACGTGATCTTTGTAGAGGTTGATATATTTCTGAGTCAACGGTCCAATAGGGATAAAGCGTTGTTTATTGCCTTTTCCAGTGACCTTAATAAACCCTTCTTCAAAAAATAGATCTGAAATCTTAAGTTCTGTAAGTTCACTAACTCGAAGTCCACAACTGTATAAAGTTTCTATAATCGCACGGTTGCGTTCGCCCTGTGGACTGCTTAAGTCAATGCTACCAACTATTAAATCGATATCCTTGACTGATAAGGTGTCTGGTAATTTACGTCCAATTTTGGGTGCTTCAATTCGTTCTAAGGGATTGGAAGTACAATAATTTTCAAATATTAAATAGTCATAAAAACTCCGCAATCCAGAAATGAGTCTTGATTGTGTGCGTGGATTTAGTTCTTTTGCCATTTCATAGATAAAGCCCTGAATGTCTTCAGCAGTGATTTGAAGTGGGTTTAATGACATTCCATTCGTTTCTAGATGCAATACCAGTTTTTGAACATCAAAAGTATAGTTGTTAACGGTGTGCATGGACATACCACGCTCAATTTTGAGATATAAAGCAAAATCTTTTAAGGCATTATTCCACTTCATTTGACTGTTTTTGAATATTTCTCATAGTTTAAAAAATGATTACGGCAGCATAACAAATATAACAAAGTGAATTTTATAAATACTAACTTAACCTAAATACAGTAAAATTATAAGAGACATATAGACTTTAAATTACTATTTTTATCACATAAGATTAGCAAATGAACTACCTCCTTACAGGTCAAGAAACCGAACGGCTTAAATTCAGAACACTTCAACCAGATGACTTTGATACTTGGCTGCCTATGTTTAAAGCAGATAACATTGCTAAATTTTTAGATTTAGATTCTACGCTATCAGAATTTGAACTATGTAAACGATGGTTTGAAAAAGCATTTAACAGGTACGATAATAATTTAGGAGGTATGAATGTTTTGATTGATAAAAAATCAGACCAACTAGTGGGGCAATGTGGTGTATTAGTCCAAATGGTTGAAGGAGTTGAACGTTTAGAAATAGGATATTCTGTACTTCCAAAATTTTGGGGGGCGGGGGTATGCTTCCGAAGCGGCCTTGAAATGTAAAAACTATGCTTTTGAACATAATTTTTCTGACGTATTAATGTCCATGATTCACGTTGATAATATAAGTTCCAAAAAAGTCGCCTTAAGAAATGGTATGACTTTTGAAAGACAAATAAAAAATTTCAATATTTTCAGTATCCATAAAGAAAGATGGAAGTTAACTCAATAAATGATCAACTAAAAAAGCTCCCTAATTAGGAGCCTTTTTGTGAAATAATTCGAAATATTAATTTTTTGTAAACGTATATACTGTATAATACACTTCAAACGGAGCGTTGTCAGGATCAGGTGTTTCTGTCATAGAAAATACACCTTGCGTATCGGACAAAGATTCGATTGTAACAAGTGTATTATGTTCTTCAGATCCAACAGTAAATGCAGTTTGAGTTTCATCTGTCCAATTCCAAACATCAGTTTCGATATGAGTTCCTTGGTTACTTCCTGTCCAAACCAAAGCATAAGTGCCATAAGTTGAAATAGTAAGATTTATAGAGTTAGCTGGAGTACACCCATCAATAAGCACATCACTATCATCATCGCTAGAATACTCATAACATGGTTCATTTAACCATTCAGAAGAGTTGTCTTGAGAGTTCACAAACATTGATTCAAATGTCCAATTTCCAACAACTTGTGCATGATTAGAGTTTGGATCTGTTGTACCACTCTGATCCATTGGTTCGTCTTTTTCAACTGAATATTCACCTGTAAGATTGTCACATCCGTCAAATCCTTCAGGAAAATTCCACTCAATTAAAAAAGTGGCAAAAATTTCTGTATCACTTTCAGTTACAACAATATCAGTTAAGGTTGCAATTGTTAAGAGTGTGGTGTCCAATACGTAATTTAAATCTACACTGGAAACGTTTCCATTCGTATCTATATTTAATTCGTAGGTACCAAATGCAACTTCAAGTTCTCCATTCACAGTTAACTCTACTATGTAAGAATCTTCTGTGAACTCAATAGAATTAAAAATACAATCAGCAGCTGCTAATCTTGATCTGTTAAAAAGACTCCATTTTCCAAAAATGATTTCTTTAGCTTCTTCAGGTGTTTGTTCCGAAACAGTGCCCGTCGCATATAAGTTCGTTATACCATCATTGTTTGTTGGTGTTACAATTGAAGATTCATCGTTGTTACAAGAAACAATCAATATAATGGAACATAAATAAAGTAGTTTTTTCATTTTGTAAAAATTAAATTCATTGCTAATTTAAAGTAATTTAAGTTTTCTTGAAAATTATGATCACTAAATTAAAAAAAAAGGAGAGATTTGATAAAAATAGAGAAAATGCTTTTAGAATAGATTTAAAATAAAAAACCCACAACTTTCGTTGTGGGTTTTCTTAAGCGGAGAAAGAGGCTCCACTCAATAACGTATGTAAACGTATATCTACACATACAAAAAACA
>Ga0209136_1001254_pt1 | contig 16959 bp, 13 predicted proteins | sample SaaInl0LU_22_DNA_FD_184640 | JGI IMG/M metagenome (GOLD analysis project Ga0209136, IMG submission 184640) | Marine microbial communities from expanding oxygen minimum zones in the Saanich Inlet - ESP_90LU_22_DNA (SPAdes) (version 2) | ecosystem: Environmental > Aquatic > Marine > Intertidal... | reverse complement strand
AATACTTTTTTTCTTGCTAAAATAAAAAACAATAAACAGATTGTAATTTTTTTTAAAATCACAAATTTAATTGGATTAAAAAATAATAGGAAGCAAATTTTCCCTAATTTCAACCAAATTTGGTGTTAATTAAAATGGCTATTTCAAATATTAAATATTTCTATTTTTTATTTTTTGTGAATTGTTTATTTTCTCAAAATAATTTTGAAAAATACCAATTTAGAAATATACAGGAAGCAACCTCAAAAAGAGCTATTTCTAGTATTATTAAAGATTGTGATGAGTTTATTTGGGTGGGAACAAATGGCGCTGGGCTATATCGTTATGACGGGTTCTGTCGCATTAATTCCTTCTTTTTCAAATATACTTACTTTTGAAATAAAAAAACCTGCTCAATGTTCAAACACCACCGCTACCCTTCAATTATAATCAAACAAGCTGTCTATTTCAAACTAAGATTCACCCTAAGTTATCGTGATGTTGAAGAACTTTTAGCTATTAGAGGTGTTAAAGTTGATCATTCTACCATTCAAAGATGGGTCTTTAAGTTCTCTAAAGAGATTGAGTACAATATGAATCAGCGTAAAAAGCAAGTAACTAATAGTTGGAGATTGGATGAAACCTATATTAAAGTTTCTGGCAAAGACAGGTTCTTATATAGAGCTGTTGACAAACAGGGAAACACCATAGACTTCCTACTAACCAAAAGAAGAATGAAAGGTTCTGCTCAGAAATTCTTAAATAAAGCTATTAGAAACAATGGTAAACCCAGAATCATAAACATAGATAAAAGCGGTGCCAATACTGCTGGCATAAAGACTTGGAATAAAAGAAGCTTCACTAGAAAAAAGATAAAGATTAGACGAGTCAAATACTTAAACAATATTGTAGAGCAAGACCATCGGAACATTAAAAGAAGAATAGCAATTTCAAACGGGTTTAAAGAATTTGAGTCAGCACAAAGAACACTAGCAGGAATAGAAATAATAAACATGATTAGAAAGGATCAAATCTTGAAACCTAAGTCTTCTACGTTCAAAACTTTCTGTGCGCTAGCTTCTTGAAATCAGATTCCCTATTAAAAATACAACCCTTCCTAATTAATGCGACAGAACCGTTACAGAGCTTATAAGTATTTTAATATTTCAAATATAACTTTAGAGGGTTTATGTTTAAGTTTTTTTGAAACTATAATTAATAGGAAAAAAATACATATAAAGTAAATAGAGCTTTAAACTGTGTTTGAATAAATAAAGAACTAACTAGTATTAATACGACTAGTCTAAGTGATTATAAAATTATTTCATATTTAAAAAAGAAAAATTATAACTTAGACCTAAATTTATAAAAGCATTATTTAAATTACCTCCTTTTGCTTTTACGTAGCCTAGAGATCCTCTTAAGTTTAAAGTGTTATTTAGCTGATAATCGGCACCAAAACTTGGTTTTATTATGAGTCCTTCTCCAGTGCTAATATTTCCACCACCAGCTGCACCTGTTAAAATTTGACCGAAAAAACGGGTATGAATACCCATAATTTTTTTAGATTTTATTCCCAAACCAACCAAACCCTCTGCATATGCACCAGCATTTCCAAAATTGGCAAAAGAGGTTTGTCCTGCTACATACAAATGTTTATTTAAGTCTAAATTTATCTGTAAAGATATTTGATGCATATCTTCTGTGGGTTCTGATATTCTTTTAGCATTAAAATACCAGTCATGTTTTATAATAAAATCAACGCCTTTAAATTTTCCTGAGCTAAAATGTTTCTTGTTTGCTATTGTGCCACTTCTATCTAAATAATATTTTAAACTAACACCATAAGAAGAAGTAGAAAATAATTGACTAGGAGTTAATAGATAACCTTTATTTATGGCTATAAATGTATTTTTAAATAGTTTTTGTTCTAAAGAAACATCAGGAGCAATCATAAAGCCGCCATCAGAATTAACACCACCACCACCACCAGCACCAATACTAAATTTTGTTAAAATATGAGTGCTATTTTTATTAAAACTAAAATGATAACCACCTCCTAAAAATACATCCATGTAACCAGCTCTAATACCACTATATGCGCCATCTACTTTAATAAAACCAAACCAATTTTTAGTAAAATAATTGGCAAATTCAAAACCTGCGAGTCTTATGGTTTTTCCTTGAATAACTTGTTCTTGAGTAGGTAAAGCTTTTGTGACATCTAAATTATTTAAATGCACCATTAAAGAAGTTCTTTGTGTCTTTTGATTCCAGTTGCTTTTATTTAATTCTTTTAACTGATACACATTTTCTCTTTTATTATAGTTTGAATAATCATAATTTAAAGGAATTTCTAACGCTACATTTAATTGATTTCCTTTGATTAAACCATCATCAAAAAAGTGTACATAACTCCATCCTGTATTTAAAGAAAAGTGTTTAAAATTATACCCTAAATTAAAGTGAGGCAAGATAAATGCACCACCACCATCTGGTGCTGCAGCACCACCACCACCACCAAAGTGGAAACCTGTATCTAAATAAAGTTTTTCGGTTAAAAACTTTTTATAACCTGCATTAATCCCTAAAGTAAAAAAACCACCTCTCTTTCCAGACACTGCTCCATAAATACCCAAGCCTGTGTAAAAAGATTTATTTAAAAATAGATTATAATGTATCCCGGCAAAACCCATATTCGGTTCGTTAGGAATATTAAATTCAGGCATGTTGATAGATAGAAAGTTTATTTTTGCAAATCCTTTTTGTGTTAATTTATTAGGCGCTGTTTCGTTTTGAGAAACTAAAATTTGACATGTTATAATTGTTATAATTAAAAGGGAAAACTTTTTCATTAAATGATTTTTAAACTATTTTTAACAAAGATAAATTATCTTTTTTCAATACTAATAATTACAGTTTTAGAAGCAGGTGTATTGCTTGTATGAGCTACATTTGTTATGGGTACTAAAACATTTGCTTCTGGAAAATAGGTTGCTGTACATTGCTCTGGGATGTCATAAGCTACCACTAAAAAACCTTTAGCAAACCTTTCTTTATCCTTAAAATGACTTTTTAAATCTACCAAATCTAAAGATTTTAAATGCTGTTTTTTCATGTCTTTAGCATTCATAAAAATAATTCTTCTTTCATTTAAAACACCTCTGTATCTATCATTTAAACCATAAATAGTTGTGTTGTATTGGTCGTGAGTTCTTATGGTCATCATTATAAATTGATTTTCTTTTAGCTCAATATCTGAGGGTTTATTTAATGTAAAGTTTGCTTTTCCTGTATGTGTGGGTTTAAAGTTGTTATCTCTAGCATTGTTGGGTAAATAAAATCCGCCTTTTTGTTTCACACGCTTGTTATAATTTTTAAAACCAGGAATTACTTTTTCAATTTTATTACGAATTAAATCGTAATTAGATATAAGTTTTGTCCAATTTACGGTTGTTTTTTTAAGTGTTGCATTTGCTAAACCTACTACAATTGCAGGTTCGCTGAGTAGTTTTTTAGAAACAGGTTCTAAATGACCTTGAGATGAATGCACAACTCCCATAGAGTTTTCTACAGAAATAAATTGCGCTCCAGAAACTTGATAGTCTTTTTCTGAGCGTCCTAAACATGGTAATATTAAGGCTTGTTTACCATGTATTAAATGACTTCTGTTTAGCTTTGTAGATACATGAACTGTAAGGTAACAATTTTGTAAAGCTTTCGCAGTAAATGTTGTATCTGGTGTTGCAGAAACAAAATTACCGCCCATACCAAAAAATATTTTTGCTTTTTTCTGATGCATAGCTTCTATAGCTTCCACCACATCAAAACCATGTTTTCTTGGAGATTGAAACTGAAAGGTTTCCTCTAATTTGTCTAAAAATTTTGCAGGCATTTTTTCCCAAATACCCATAGTTCTATCTCCTTGAACATTAGAATGACCACGAACAGGGCAAGTGCCAGCCCCTTTTTTACCAATACTACCTTTTAAAAGTAAAATATTTACAAGTTCTCTAATATTGTCTACAGAGTTTTTGTGTTGCGTTAACCCCATTGCCCAACAAATAATTATTTTATCATTATTGATAATCATATCTGTGGCTTTTTGTATTGTGTCTAAAGAGAGCCCAGTTTGAGGAAGTAAGTTTTCTATTTTATATCTGTCTAAATCTAGAAGCATGTTTTCTAACCCTTTTGTTTTGTCTTTTATAAATTGATGATTAAAGACAGTTCCAGGTTTTTCTGTCTCTTTTTCTTTCATCAGTTTTAGGATGATTTTTAGCAAAGCAACATCACCATTTATTTTTATTTGTAGAAATAAGTCTGTTAACTCTTGCCCAGAACCTATCCATTTTAGTGGATTTTGAGGATCTTTAAAGTTCATTAACCCAACTTCTGGTAATGGATTTACTGTGATAATTTTACCACCTCTTTTTTTAGTTTCTCCAAGAGCTGTTAACATTCTTGGATGATTTGTACCTGGGTTTTGCCCAATGACAATAACCAAATCAGCATGATTAAAATCATCTAAAGTAACAGAACCTTTACCAATGCCTAGGGTTTGTGTAAGTGCAGCACCACTAGATTCGTGACACATATTAGAGCAATCTGGTAAATTGTTTGTGCCAAATTGTCTAACAAATAACTGATATAAAAATGCAGCTTCGTTACTGGTTCTTCCAGAAGTATAAAAAATGGCTTCGTCTGGAGAAGTTAAATTATTTAATTCCTTTCCAATCAGTTGGAAAGCATCATCCCAAGAAATTTTCTCATAATAATCTTTCCCTTCAGGTAAATACATTGGGTGTGTAATTCTACCACTTTTACCCAATTCATAATCTGACCATTTGGTCATTTCTGAAACAGAATTTGTGGTAAAAAATAGGGGAGATACTTTATTTTTTGTAGCTTCTTCTGCAACAGCTTTTGCACCATTTTCGCAATATTCTGCTAAAAAAGCACGTTTTGCATCTGGATCTGGCCATGCACAACCTGGGCAATCAAAACCATCATATTGATTTAAGTTTTTTAGTAATTTTATTCCTTTTACAACGCCAACTTCATCTTTGATTTGTGTTAATGCAGATTTTACAGCTTTTATGCCTACAGAAGTTTCAGGTACTTTTACCAATTTAATACCTGTTAATTTTTCTGGTGGTTGTGCATTTATTTCTTTAGACATAGTTTAATTTTTTAAGGATGCTGTATTTGCGTAAATTGTCATTTTAGAGTCTCTTGTAAAACCAATTAGGCAAATACCAAATTCTTTTGCAAAATCGATAGCCAAAGAAGAGCAAGCAGAAACTGCTATAATTATAGGTATTTTTGCTATAAATGCTTTTGATACAATTTCGTAAGAAACCCTACCACTTACTAAAAGATAACGTGCTTCTTTTAAATGGTTGTTTTCTAATAAATCTCCTATTGTTTTATCTACTGCATTGTGGCGTCCAATATCTTCTTTAATAGAAAGTAATTTATGGTTTTTATTAAAAATAGCTGCAGCGTGACTGCCACCTGTTGCTTTAAAAGTATTTTGTAAATCACCCATTTTACAAAACATATCTTTAATTTCTGCTATTGCTGCTGCTGTTTTAGTTGATAGTTTTTTTCCACTAACTTGTATGTCTTTTAGTTCTTTTTTACCACAAATACCGCAAGAAGAAACAGATAGTAAAGTTCTTTTATTTAAATATCCTTTACCCAATTGTTCTTTTGGGATGTTTATGTTTATAATAGTAGGTATGTTGTTTTCTTCTTTTTCTATATTCCATTTAAATGAATCTTTATGCTTATAAATATCTTCTGCATACAACAAACCTCTAATTAAGTCGATATCATTATCAGGTGTTCTCATAACAACTGTGTAAGGGTTTTTATTGATACTTATTTGCAAAGCAGCTTCTATAACAATATTATCTTTTGTAAGTTGTTGTAGCTGATTGGTTATTTTTAACCCCTGGTAAGTGTTAATTTGCATAAAATACGATTGGCATATACAAACTTAACAAAAAGAAGTATAGAAAAAAAAAACAAAAATCTTAGAAACGAATCTAAGACTTTTATGAAGTGTATTTTACACTAATATGAAAATACCCAAATTTTTAAGAAATATACTATTGCTAATTTAAACTTATAATAGTTGTTTTTTAATTGTCAATACAAATTAATAAACTTATTTAAAAAATCGTTAAAAACTATATTAATTTACTGCAAATCAAAACTATAGGTTTATTTTTTATGTTTGTTGTAAAGAAAATAAATACATCTCCACCATCTTTTATTTTTGTTTCTTTTCTAATTTGAGCAACCGTTTTCGGGAAATTTCTAGTTGTAATATTGGCTTTTTGATGGCGAATTAATTTTTTAAGCTTCTTTTTATCGTAAGAAGTGTAGTGTTCTACTTTAAAACTCCTTCCAGGGAAATCTAAAATTTCATTAGAAGTATAAAGATGTGTATGTTTTTGTAGTTTATTTACCCTAAAATATTTAGTAATTTCATGAAAAGCCCCAGCTTTTAATATTGCAGCATTGGGTTCGTAAATATAATTTAAAGGTTCATTATAGATTGATTCAGATGCTTCTAAGTATTTAAAATTAAACTTTTCTTCAGTTTCTTTTTTAATGTTGATGGTTTTAATATCAATTGTATTTTCATAGTTTTTTTCTAGCAGAAAAAGAAGCTCTTTTACTTCGTTATTAACAGCAACAACATGTATTTCTTTTACATTTTTTAACTCCTTAATAGTTTGTGTAATGTCTAAAATAGGGGAGGTCTTAATCAAAATAGTTGTAGCCTTTGTAAATAGAAAATCTATTTTTGGCGGCACTTGAGGTAAGCAATCCTTCAACAAAAAAACTTTACCTTTAACATCATCTCTTCTTGAAGGGTCAATATAAATACAATCAAATAAAGTATCGTTTTCTTTTAAATAATTAAGGCCATTACCAGCAATGGTTTTTATGTTTTTTATTTTTAATTGACTATAATTGTAGGTAACAATTTCTGAAAGTTCTTTATTAATTTCACAGTGAATTACTTCTTTAAATCGTTTAGAAAAATTTAAACAATCTACACCAAAACCACCTGTAAGATCAATAATTTTATCACCCGTAATAATATTTGCTTTGTATTTTGCTGTAATTTCTGAGCTAGTTTGCTCGATACTAATTTTTTGAGGATAATAGATATGATACGATTGAAACCAAGTTGGTAATTTTGTTTTAGATTTTTGCTTTGCTACAATTTGATTTGCCAATTCTTGCACAGTAACATCAGAAAAAGGGCTGCCTTTTAAGATTATTTGAGTAATATCTTTTTTTAAATTACTGTGTATAAACGTTTGTACATCTTCTTTTAAAATAGCTAAATTCAAAATTTTAAATATGTTTTGTTAGAGATTTTACTATTTTATTTTCTGATAAAAATTCTTTTAAAATAACTTTTAAAGCTGTGTAAAGAGGCACCGCAGTTATCATACCAAAAATACCAAATAACAAACCACCAATAATGATAATTAAGAATATTTCTAAAGGATGAGATTTGGTTGTTTTAGAAAAAATAACGGGCTGACTCACAAAATTATCTACCAATTGTGTAATAAAATAACCAATCATTACATAAATAGTTGTAGGTAAAATTTCTGTTTGAAAATCTTGCCCAATATTACTTGTCATTGATAAAAATAACATAATAACTGCACCAATTAATGGTCCAACATAAGGTATAAGGTTTAGCAAAGCACATAAAAATGCAATAACAACAGCGTTGTTAATACCGAAAATTAAAAGAACGATTGTATAGAGTATAAATAGAATTGAAATTTGAAAAATTAATCCAATAAAGTATCTTGATAATAAATTATTAATTGTTTCTAGCGATTTTGAAAACCTAGTTTCTGTTCCATTTGGAATAATTGTTATCACACCATTTTTTAGTAAATGACTATCTTTCATAAAGAAAAAAGAAATAAAAAGAATAGAAAATAATCCCACACTTAATGAACCTACGGTACCTAAAACATAGTTTAATAAATTGGGGATTGCTTCAAATTGAGAGACAAAATCTACATTTTTTAATTCGCCTAAAACATCGATACCTCTTGTAGAAAAATAGCTTGTTATTTGGTTAAAAATGTTTTGTATATTTTGTTGCAGTTCGTCTACTTGTAAAAGCGATAAACTTTTACCTTGTTCTGTAATTAAAGGAATAAATAGAATAATTACGCCTGTAATAATCCCCAAGAATAAAAGCATTGTAGTTACCACTGCTATGGTATTTGGAAACTTTAATTTTCTTCTTAAAAAAATAATGATAGGTCTTGCAATTAAAGATAGTATTGCTGCAATTATGATGTAAATAATTACAGATTGTATTTTTAAAATAAAATACCCTAATAGAAAAACCCCCAATAATATGGCTAGTGCTCTTAAAATTCCGTTTGCTATTGTTTTAGATGTCATTTTAGTTATACCCTTTTACTTCTCCCATACTTAATTTTCTACCATTGCCAAATGTATGATTTGTTGGCAACAACCCACCACTTTCTGTGGTTATCCAATCTTCCCAAGTTGCAGATGTGCCATTCATTCGTTTGTTTTTTAGATATATTTTATAGCTTTTTGGCACATAATTATCGGCTAAAATCCAAATATACGAATCTCCAGGAGTTGTTCCTCCACTTGTGTAGGTTACTCTTAATGCAGTTTTATCATTAACTTGTTCTAGAGTTCTAATAACGCCATTATCAAATAATTTATGAGGTGCAACCAACCAGAAAGAATCGTTATTAAAAATATTCCAAGCTTTTTTTACAATGGTAGAATCTGCTGTTTTTTGTAGTTTATCATTAAAATATACAAAACTCTTTTCTTTTTTTTCTGGAAACAAATGAACGCGAATTGAATCCCAAGAAACATCTACAATATGCTTTTCTTTGTCCCATTTAAAAATTCTTTTTCCAACAAAACTCCATTCTATATATCTTGTATTTTTATAAGCTTTATGTTTAATCGCTTTTAAAACTTTGTTGGCTAACTCATTTGCTTTTGCGTTGTAAGCCTTTACATTAGTTATTGGAATTTCTAATCCAAACAAAGAAAGTTTATGGTTTGTAGGTAATTTTATACCAGATTCTGTTGTTTTTAAAGGTTGCCAAGTTGCGGAAACACCTCCAATTGGTAAAATGCTTGTCCACATTTTATAAGATTTTGGTAAATAATTATTGTCTAAAATCCATAAATAAGAATCTCCAGGAGTAGAGCCACCAGAAGTATATGTTATTAGTAAAGCCTCTTTACCTTGATGTTTTACAAGTCGTCTTTCTGTACCTTTATCAAAAACTTTATATGGTGCTACTAACCAAAAAGAATCATTGTTAAAAAAATCTTTTGCTTGTGTTATTAATTCGCTGTTTTTAGTTTTTTTGTTATCTATAAAAACAGTAGATTTTTCTGGTGATTTTGTATTCAAAACTACTTTTTTATTATCCCAAGAAACATGAACAATATTTTCTTGTTTGTACCATTTGTAATGATGCACATTTCTAAAACTCCATTCAATTACTTCTGTATTTTTAAAAGCATCGCTATTTAAAGCGTTTATCATTTTTATAGCTAGCGCATCTGCATCTTTTCCTGCTTTACCTTTTGGGAGTGCTTCGTTTTTTGCAAAATAATAGATAATTCCACCAACAAATAACACTAAAATTACCCCACTTAAAACTTTAAAAAACTGCTTCATTTTATATATTTTATAATAATAAAGCTAATTTATTACTTTTAAAAAGAAATTATTTGTTTTGCTGGTAATAATCTAAAACATGTTTGGAGTTTTTAGGGTTTAATAGTTTTTAAACTCATTTAATTTTTAGTTTGTTTTAATATGTTTAAAAATACGAGTAAACTTTTTAGGAAACTCCTCAAAAATAATAATGTTTTCACTGGTTATTGGATGTTCAAATTCTAATTTTGAAGCATGTAAATACAATCCTTTTCCTTTTAAAATTAAATCTGATTTCCCGTAAATTGTATCACCTAATATTTGATGACCAATACTTGATAAATGTTTTCTTAATTGATGTTTTCTACCTGTTTTTGGTTGTAATTCTACCAAGTTCAAATATTTAAAGCGTTCTGATTTTACAGATTGTAAAACCTTAAATTTTGTAGAAGCATTTTTATTATTTACCTTAAAATGAATAATAGCTGCAGCACACATGCTACCAATTGTAATTGCGTAATAGGTTTTTTGAATTTGTTTCTTTTTAAATAATAGGCTTAATCTCTGAATTGCCGAACTTGTTTTTCCCACTAATAACAATCCACTTGTGGGATAATCTAATCTATGAATAGGTTGTGGCTTAACAGCATCTTTTTGAGTGCTTTTTTGTAAATTTTGTGGGAGTGCATTTGTAATGGTTACAAATTTGTTTCCACTAACTAAAACTCCTGCAGGTTTGTTAACAATTGCTAGAAAATCATCTTCATATAAAACCTCTAAATCTAATTTTAATCTTTTAAAACTAGAATTTTTTTCTGATTGATATAATTCAATTTTTTCTCCACCAGAAATAAATTTCGATGTTGTTGCCAAAATACCATCAATAAAAATTAGCTCTTTTTTGATAGCCTTTTTGATAGCAGATTTTGTGGAAACGGTATTAAAAATACCGACTCCATATTCTTGAAAACGAATCGATTTTTCTTGTTTTTTTGCTATGTGAGTTTCTAATAGTTGCATTATTTTGCAAATAACTGCCCAATATCTTTAAAAGCTTTAAACTCTAGTGCATTATTTTCTGGATCCATAAAAAACATTATAGCTTGTTCGCCTACTTTTCCTTTAAAACGGATACAAGGTTCAATTTCAAATTTTGTATTGGTTTGTTTTAATCTATCTGCTAAAGTATGCCAATCTTTCCAAGTTAAAACGACACCAAAATGTGGAACAGGCACATTATAACCATCTACTTCGTTTGAAATTCTTTGAGGTTTAAAATCTTGTTTTACATGAATTACTAATTGATGCCCAAAAAAGTTAAAATCTACCCAATCCTCTGTAGATCGACCTTCATTGCAATTTAAAATATCTCTATAAAATATTCTGCATTTTTCTAAGTTTTGAACTGGAATTGCTAGGTGGAAGGGTTGTATCATTATTAGTTATTAAGGGTTATATAATAAGTTTTTTTAATTTCTGATTTGTAAATTCTTGTAAATCTTCAAAAAATAAAGTAAAGTCGTTTTCTAATTCTGGACTTAATTCTTTCAAATCTTCAATTGCTAAATCCATTTGAGATTTACCTTTGGTTCTGTTATTCATTCCTTTTAGAACTCTTTCAATTCCATCTTCAAATTGATAGTTGTATAAAATATCGTACTCTATCATATAGGTAATAAATTGCTGCGATTTTACAGGCAATTCAGTAGCTTTTTTAGTAAAAAGATTATAGACTCCTTGTGTATAAATATCTAACGGGATTGCAGAATAATTGGTCCAATTTTTAGCTAAAAAATGGTCGTATAAAATATCTATAATTACACCATTATAGTGTCTGTAACGTTTATGTAATCTGCGTTTACTTTTTCTAACAATTTCATGTGCATCTGTAAACGTATCTATTTCTCTATGTAAAAAAATACCTTGTTGTATTTCTTTTGAAAACATTAAAAAATTATTGCCTCTAATATGATCTGCAATAAAGTTACCAATTAAAATATTAGTGTTGTTTTGTGATAAGTAAAGGTGTGCTAGGAAATTCATTTGCTAAAAGTAAACAAAAAACCACAATCATTTGATTGTGGTTTTTTGATATATCTATTAATGTAAGATTCTTATAATCTAAAGTTAATTATTCAACATTACAGGCATTACTAACATAGTAACTTGTTCTCCTTCATCTGTACCATCAATAGGAGTTAAAATTCCTGCTCTATTTGGTAAGCTCATTTCAATTAAAATTTCGTTAGAATTTAAATTGTTTAACATTTCACTTAAAAAACGAGAGTTAAAACCAATTTGCATATCATCACCTTGATAATCGCAACTTAAACGCTCATCTGCTTTGTTTGCAAAATCTAAATCTTCTGCAGAAATATTTAATTCTGTTCCTGCCATTTTTAAACGAATTTGGTGTGTTGTTTTACTAGAAAAAATAGACACACGTCTTACAGAGTTTAAAAAAGAAGCTCTATCTACGGTTAATTTATTTGGGTTTTCTTTAGGTATAACAGCCTCGTAATTAGGGTATTTCCCATCAATTAAACGGCAAACTAAAACTACATTGTCAAATGTAAATTTTGCATTGGCATCGTTATATTCTATAGTTACATCGCTTTCAGAACCTCCTAAAATACCTTTTAAAAGATTTAAAGGTTTCTTTGGCATAATAAATTCTGCAGTTTGATCTGCAGTAACATCGGTTCTAGCATATTTTACCAATTTATGTGCATCTGTAGCCACAAAAGTTAAACTTTGTGAGCTAAATTGAAAAAATACACCACTCATTACTGGGCGTAAATCATCATTACCCGCTGCAAAAATAGTTTTAGAAATAGCCGTTCCTAAAATATGCGCAGGCACAACTGTTTTACTTGGACTAGGTAAAGAAACCGCTTTTGGGAATTCATCACCACCAAAATAAGCCATGTCATATTTACCTTGGTCAGAGCTAATTTCTATCGTATTATCACCTTCTGTTTTGAAAGTTAAAGGCTGGTCTGGAAACGTTTTTAAAGTATCTAGTAATAAACGTGCAGAAACAGCTATAGAACCATTGCTGTCACTTTCTACATCAACCACAGAACTCATAGTGGTTTCTAAATCTGAAGCAGAAATTTTTAATTGATTTTCAGACAATTCAAACAAAAAGTTGTCTAAAATTGGTAAAGTATTATTACTATTTATAACGCCACCTAAAACTTGTAATTGTTTTAATAATTGTGAACTCGATACAATAAATTTCATTGATTTTCTTATCTTAATTAGTATTACAAATATAACTTTAATATGTGATTCTGAAAATTAATTTATTAACAGGTTATGAGCATTTTTGTTGATGAATTACAAAACGTTATAATTATGTTAATTCATTTATTTTAGATGATAAAAAAAGTACATTTGTTTGCATACATTTTGCTCTAAAACGAAAATAAATATATCCTCGAGTGCAGTCGAGAAGCTTTACTTAGGTCTCGACTGCGCTCGACCTTACAATACATTTTATTTGAAACAATGAAAAAACGTGTACGCTTTATTATAGGGTTTTTACTAATTTCTACAACAATACTTGCTCAGAAACCTCCTAAATTAAACTCAAATCAAATTTACGAGAAAATTCAAAAATTAAATTTTTTAGGAACAGCTTTGTACATTGCAGCACATCCAGATGATGAAAATACACGTTTAATATCTTATTTAGCTAATAATGTTAAAGCAAGAACTGGCTATTTATCTTTAACACGTGGTGATGGAGGACAGAATTTGATTGGGCCAGAAATTAGAGAGTTATTAGGAGTTATTAGAACTCAAGAATTATTGGCAGCAAGAAATATTGATGGTGGTGAACAATTTTTTACAAGAGCCAACGATTTTGGTTATTCTAAACATCCAGATGAAACTCTAAAAATATGGAATAAAGAAGAAGTTTTAAGTGATATGATCTGGGTGATTAGAAATTTTAAACCAGATGTAATTATCAATAGGTTTGATCACAGAACTCCTGGAACCACCCATGGGCATCATACAAGTTCTGCAATTTTAAGTGTAGAGGCTTTTGACAAAGTTGGCGATAAAAATCAATATTCGGCACAATTAAAATATATAGATACATGGCAACCCAAAAGATTATTTTTTAATACTTCATCTTGGTTTTATAGAAACCAAGAAGATTTTGAAAAAGCTACAAAAGGCAAACTGACTTCTTTTGATGTTGGGGTATATTATCCTTTAAAAGGGCTGTCTAATAACGAATTAGCATCTTTAGCAAGCAGCCAACATTTGTGTCAAGGTTTTGGTAGATTAACTACAAGAGGTAGCCAAAAAGAATATGTAGAGTTTTTAAAAGGTGATAAACCTAAACATAAAAACGATATTTTTTCGGGAATAAATACCACTTGGAATCGACTTGAAAAAGGTGGTGAAATTGGCGATATTTTATACGAAGTAGAGAACAATTTCGATTTTGTAAATCCGTCTAAACATTTGCCAGCTTTATTAATGGCGTATTCAATGATTCAAAAATTAACAGATAATCATTGGCGAAAGATAAAAGAGAATCAAATTAAAGAAATTATAGAGGCTTGTGCAGGTTTGTATTTAGAAGCATCTGCAGAAACATCTTCTGCAACTCCTAATGATACTGTTCAACTTAGATTTGAAGCATTAAATAGAAGTAATACAAACATCGAATTAACATCTATAACATCTACAATTGATAAAAGAACCATTGTAAAAGAGTTGAATTTAGAGCAAAATAAAAAAGTTAATTTTACAGAAAATATTACTCTAAAAACAAGTTTTTACTCAGATCCTTATTGGTTAAGAAAAGAAGCTACATTAGGTATGTATGCTGTAGAAAACCAAAAATTGATTGGAAAACCAGAGACAGCAAGGCCTTCAAAAATACATTTCAATTTAATTGTTGATGAAACCTCATTTTCGTTGACTAAAAATGTAGTAAGGAGATATGCAGAACGTAACAAAGGAGAAATTTACGAACCTTTTGAAATTTTACCAAAAATAACCACGAAATTAAAAGATAAAGTACTTATTTTTTCTGATGATCAGCCAAAGAAAATTGCTGTAGAGGTTAGATCTGGTGCTAATAATGTGTCAGGGAAAGTAAGTTTAAAAGCTCCAACAAGTTGGGATGTTTCTCCAAATGAAATAAATTTTAAAATTCAGCAAAAAAACGACAAACAAACTGTTAGCTTTTTAGTAACACCTCCAAAAAACCAATCTGAAGGGAAATTAGAAGTTGTGGCTATTTCTGATAAAAAAATCTATAAGAAAGAATTGGTAGAAATTAATTACAACCATATACCAAAGCAATCTGTTTTACTAGCTTCTAAAGCTAAAATTGTGCGTTTAAATATTAAAACAGTTGGTAATAAAATTGGTTATATAAAAGGTGCAGGAGATGCAATTCCAGAAAATTTAAGACAGATTGGGTACTCAGTTTCAGAAATCAAGCCATCTACAATAACCCCTAATAACTTGCAAGATTTTGATGCCATTGTTTTAGGAATTAGAGCCTATAATGTAATAAAAGAACTAAAATTTAAACAAAAATATTTATTAAAATATGTAAAAAATGGTGGTAATATGATTGTGCAATATAACACCAATAGAGGTGTAAATATAGAACCTCCTTTTCCGTTAGAATTATCTAGAGACAGAGTTACAGATGAGTTTGCAGAGGTTAAAGTTTTAGACAAATCAAATTCTCTTTTAAATTTTCCAAATAAAATTACAGAAGCCGATTTTAAAGGTTGGGTGCAAGAACGTGGTTTGTATTTTCCAAGTTCTTGGGATGCAAATTATACGCCAATTTTATCTATGCACGATAAAGGAGAAACTGCAAAAAACGGAAGTTTACTAATTGCAAAATACGGCAAAGGAAATTACATTTATACGGGGTTGAGTTTTTTTAGAGAATTACCTGCAGGGGTTTCAGGAGCTTATAAATTATTTGCAAATATGTTGTCTGTAGGGAAGGAGTAATTTTAAAGTTTCAAAGCTGCAAAGTTTCGAATTAGTAAAATTTGTTATCTCTGCAAAGGCAGAAACCTATAATAAGTTTATATGAAAAACAAATATCAAAAAAAATAAAACAAAGCAGGAAATAGCTTAAAAAAATAAATAAAGTGAATCAACAAAAATACACTTGGAAAAAAGCATATACTTTGGTTTTAGTAGCCAATCTAATTTACTTGATTGTTTTTTATTTTATAACGAATTACTTTACCATTTAATCTATGGAAGTACAGAGTAAATTACATGCAATAGATTGGATTGTACTCTCTATAACTTTAATTTTTATAGTGGCTTATGGGACCTATGTGACCAGGAAAAACACCAATGTAACAGATTACATTAAAGGGGGTAGCGATTCTAAATGGTGGACTATTGGACTTTCTGTAATGGCAACACAAGCTAGTGCCATAACATTTTTATCTACACCTGGGCAAGCGTTTCGTAGCGGTATGGGGTTTGTACAATTTTACTTTGGTTTGCCTATTGCAATGGTTATCATTTGTCTGGTTTTTATTCCAATTTATCACAAACTAAAAGTGTACACTGCGTATGAGTTTTTAGAAGGTAGATTCGATTTAAAAACCAGGAGTTTAGCAGCTATTTTGTTTTTAATTCAACGTGGTTTGGCTGCAGGAATTACCATTTTTGCCCCAGCAATTATTTTATCTGCAGTTTTAGGATGGGATTTACTAATGCTAAATATCATTATAGGAATTTTAGTAATTATTTATACCGTTTCTGGTGGTACAAAAGCAGTAAATGTTACACAAAAACAGCAAATGATTATCATTTTTATAGGAATGCTGATAGCGTTTTTTATGATTATGAGTCAGTTGCCAGAAAACATTACTTTTAAAAATGCACTAGAAATTGCTGGCGCTAGTAATAAAATGGAAGTGTTAGATTTTTCTTTCGATTTAAGCAATAGATATACAGTTTGGACAGGAATTTTAGGAGGAACTTTTTTAATGTTGTCTTATTTTGGTACAGACCAAAGTCAGGTGCAACGTTATTTATCAGGTAAATCTGTTCGCGAAAGTCAGTTAGGGCTAATATTTAACGGTTTGCTAAAAGTACCTATGCAGTTTTTTATTTTGTTGATTGGTGTTATGGTGTTTGTATTTTATCAATTTAATCCTGCACCGTTAAATTTTAATCCAGATGCCAATGATGAAATTAGAAAATCGAAATATGCGCAAGAATATAGCAACTTAGTAAGTAAA
>Ga0209136_1001241_pt1 | contig 17083 bp, 15 predicted proteins | sample SaaInl0LU_22_DNA_FD_184640 | JGI IMG/M metagenome (GOLD analysis project Ga0209136, IMG submission 184640) | Marine microbial communities from expanding oxygen minimum zones in the Saanich Inlet - ESP_90LU_22_DNA (SPAdes) (version 2) | ecosystem: Environmental > Aquatic > Marine > Intertidal... | reverse complement strand
TTCAACGACGGCCACAACCCCGGAATTTCTCACAAGGAACCGTTCCCCGACGATTCCTGACACGTAAATTCTTCCACTTGTTGCTCCATAGCCAATTACGTTTCCGGCAATAACACTTTCGTGCGACTTGTAGTTAGAGGTTGCATAGGGCCTTACGGCCAAGGTTCCACCACTTAGGCCTTTACCCAAATAGTCGTTGACATCACCTTCGACACGTATTGCGATCCCCTTTGGAACAAAGGCGCCCAGGGATTGTCCGGCAGAGCCTCTCAGTCGAACATCAATAGTTCCTTCAGGTAAACCCTCGTGACCAAAACGCTTGGTCAATTCGTGGCCCAACATGGTTCCAACTGCCTGGTTCACGTTGCTGACTGGTAGATCAATTTCAACCGGCAGTCCATCTTCGAGACTTGACTCGGCAAGGCGCAATAACTGCTGGTCGAAGTGCTTTTCAAGTTCGTGATCTTGACTGGTTGTGTTTCGACGTTCACCTTCAGGCAATTCAGTTGAAAGTATTGGCCTCAGATCTAAACCATCAGCTTTCCAGTGCTTTATTGCGCGATTTACATCTAAAAGATCCACGCGGCCAATAGCCTCATCCAGTGATTTCAAACCCAGCTCCGCAAGATACTCACGCACCTCTTGGGCGAGATATTCGAAGAAGTTCACGACGAACTCAGCTTTTCCGCTGAATCGCTCTCGAAGCACGGGGTTCCCAGTAGCGACGCCAACAGGACATGTGTCTAGATGGCAAACTCGCATCAAAACACAACCGCTAACAACCAGCGGCGCGGTCGAGAATCCATACTCTTCAGCTCCCAGAAGGGCTGCCACCATTACATCGCGGCCTGTTTTCATCTGTCCATCAACCTGAACACTGACTCTGTCCCGGAGTCCGTTGTGCATGAGTGTTTGCTGGGTCTCAGCAAGCCCAATCTCCCAAGGGGTTCCAGCGTGTTTGAGGGAGTTCAGTGGCGAAGCGCCAGTTCCACCGTCATGACCAGAAATCAGAACAACATCGCTTTTCGCTTTGGCAACACCGGCCGCAACGGTCCCAACACCAAATTGGCTTACAAGCTTCACGTGAATTCTTGCGCTGGGGTTCGCCCGTTTCAGATCAAAAATTAGCTGCTTCAAATCTTCGATTGAATAAATATCGTGATGAGGTGGCGGGCTGATTAGACCCACACCCGGTGTCGAGTGCCTGATCTCAGCAATGAAAGGGTAAACCTTTCCTGGAGGCAATTGACCACCTTCGCCGGGTTTGGCCCCCTGTGCCATCTTAATCTGAATGTCATCTGCATTGGTTAGATACATGCTGGTGACACCAAAGCGCCCGCTTGCCACCTGTTTGATTGAGCTTCGAGTCTCCGGATTGGTCAACCGATCCAGTCTCTCTCCACCCTCACCGGTGTTACTTTTAGCACCCAAACGATTCATGGCAATTGCCAAGGTCTCGTGTGCTTCGGGCGAAATAGACCCATAACTCATAGCCCCGGTGGCAAATCTCTTTACAATCTCGCTAACTGGCTCTACCTCGTCGATTGGGATTGGTGAAGTCTTTTCAGTTCTAAATTTGAACAGTCCTCGCAATGTCATCAACTTTTCAGACTGATCATCAACGGCGTGTGTGTACTGCTTGAATATGTCATAGCGACCTGCTCTGGTCGAATGTTGAAGCTTGAAGACTGTCTCTGGGTTGAACAGGTGTGGTGGGCCCTCACGGCGCCATTTAAGTTCGCCTCCAACCTCTAGACCCTCTTGCTCAAACTCCTCGATTGGGTACGCCTTGCGATGACGATATTCGATTTCTTGGTGGAGAATGTCGAGGCCTACACCACCAAGCTTGCTAGTGGTACCAGTGAAATAGCGATCGACTAGCTCTTGGCTTAGTCCCACTGCCTCGAAACATTGAGCACCGCTGTATGAGCTGACGGTACTGATTCCCATCTTGCTCATAACCTTGAGCACACCCTTACCCAATGCCTTAGCCAGGTTTGCGGTCACCGCTTTGGTTGTTATGTTTTGAAGGTGCTTAGTCCTCACCAGTTCTTCTGCTGTTTCCAAAGCTAGGTAAGGATTGACAGCTGCTGCCCCAAATCCCACAAGTACTGCAACGTGGTGAACCTCTCTAACATCACCGGCTTCCACCACCAAGCCAACTCGCGTGCGCGTGCCTCGGCGAATTAGATGGTGGTGAATTGCGCTTGTTGCCAATAGTGATGGGATAGGAGCTAACTCCCTGTTGCTGTCCCGGTCGCTGATAACCAGGAAGCTTGCACCATCTTCGATTGCCTCGTCAACCTCCAGGGCCAATTCGTTCAGTCGAGCCGATAGCGATTCCTCTCCACCGTCAACACCGTAGCGAGCGTCCACAACATGGGTAAATCCAACCTCAGACTGCTTAATGTGCTTGATCTTGGCCATCTCGTCGTTATCCAGAACTGGGAAATCGACAACCATTCTTCGAGCGTGGTCGGGCCCTTCGGTGAGGATATTGCCCTCTGGTCCGATAACTGAGCTCAAACTGGTCACAATCTCTTCTCGGATTGCGTCCAGTGGAGGATTGGTTACCTGAGCAAATTGTTGTGCGAAATAGTCGAACAGGAGCCTAGGACGGTCACTGATTGCAGCTATTGGAGTATCCGTACCCATGGCACCAATCGGCTCGATGCCCTTTAGTGCCATCGGACCAATAACTTCTTTTAGTTCTTCGTCTGTATAGCCAAACATCCGCTGACGTCTTTCGACACTCGCTGATGAGTGTCGCACGTGGTCTCGCTCCGGCAGGTCACGGAGGTTTATTCGATTGGACTCGAGCCACGATGACCAGTCCTGCTGCTCAGCCATAGTGGCTTTGATCTCGTCGTCACTGATGATTCTTCCCTCATCGGTGTCAACCAAAAACATCTTCCCCGGCTGTAGTCTGCCTCTTTGAACAACCTTTGCCGGGTCAACGTCGTAAACACCGGTCTCGCTTCCGAGAATCACGAGGCCGTCGTCTGTTACCAGGAAGCGTCCAGGTCGGAGACCGTTCCTGTCGAGTGTTGCCCCGACCAAACTGCCGTCTGTGAAGGTTACGCTGGCAGGTCCGTCCCAAGGCTCCATAAGAAGACTGTGATATTCGTAAAAAGCCTTTAGCTTTTGGTCCATGTCTTTTTGCTTTTCCCAAGCCTCTGGAATCATCATCATGATTGCATGCGGTAGCGACCTACCGCTTAGGTGAAGTAGTTCCAATACCTCATCGAAGCTTGCCGAGTCGCTCGCTGCAGGAGTCACTATCGGCCTTAATGTCTCAAGTTCACCGATCAGTTCGCTCTGAAGGGTTGCCTCACGAGCTCTCATCCAGTTTGTGTTGCCCTTGACGGTGTTTATCTCTCCATTGTGTGCAATCAGCCTGAAAGGGTGAGCCAGTGGCCAAGATGGGAATGTGTTGGTGCTAAACCTAGAGTGCACGAGTGCCATCTTTGACTCGACTCGATCGTCTTGTAAGTCCTTAAAGAATGGTTGAAGCTGAAGTGTGGTGAGCATTCCCTTATAAACGATTGTTCGAGATGACAAAGTTGGGTGATAAAGACCAATTTCTCGTTCACTGCGCTTTCGGGCCCTAAACATCAACCTCTCAAGGTGCAGACCGGCTTCAGCGTTCTTACCCGACACAAATACTTGTCCAATGTGAGGCATTGCATCACGTGCGAGTTGACCTAAAACGCTCTGATCGGTCTCAATTTCCCGCCAACCGATTACTTTCAGTCCTTCTTGGGAGACAATTCCTTCGAATTTCTTTCGCTCATCTTCCCGACGCTTTTTATCTGTGTCTTCAAACACCAAACCTGCGCCGTATTCTCCAAACTCAGGCAAGTCGAAAGGAACTACTTCTTTGAAGAACTTGTGGGGTATCTGCAAAAGAATTCCAGCACCATCGCCGGTACCGGCATCACTGCCTACAGCGCCGCGGTGTTCTAGGTTGCGAAGAGAACTTAGTGCCGTCTGAACGATGTCATTTCCGCCAAAGCCACGGAGCGTAGCAACCATCGCCACACCGCAGGAATCCTTCTCTGCGCTGGGGTCGTAAAGGTCCGCTGTTTGCGGGTAGTTGCTAAATCTCCAAAAAGGGCTAGCGGTCATTAAAACTCCGTTCATTGCTTTCGGGGCGGCATTGGCCCGAAGTTTTATCTTCTCAGACTACTTGGCTTCCGCGGGTTCTTCCGCTTCAGCTTCCGCCACCTTTTGGGATCGGAATATTGAGGCCTCTACGCCTCTGTGTCGGTAATGCTGAACAATGATAATAGTCAAACCGATAACAACCCCAACAATTGCAGACCAGATATTAATCCTCAAACCGAGAACTATTTCGCTCGGATCGATTCGAATTGCCTCAATCCAAGCTCTTCCGGTTGAGTAAATTACCAAGTACAGGCCGAAGAGACGGCCGAAGCGGAGGTTCAAACGCCTGTCGAGAATCAATAAAAGCAATACGCCTGTCAGAGACCAAACCATCTCATAAGCGAAGGTCGGGTGGAAGGTAACGCCTGCGGGGAATCCTTCAGGATAGGCAGGGTTACTAGCCGGTATCTCCAGGGCCCAGGGTAAGTCAGTAGGTAAGCCGAACAGCTCCTGATTGAAGTAATTACCCCATCTGCCAATTGCCTGCGCTAGAAGCAGGCCTGGCGCAATCGCATCCGCAACAGACCAAAACTTCAGTCCCGCCTGGCGTACACCTATGTATGCACCTAATGCGCCGAGCAACAATGCGCCATAAATAGCCAGGCCGCCCTCCCACACGTAAAAGATGGCAAGAAGGTCGGCGCCTTCATAGAAATAGTCACGAGGATGGGTAAATACGTGAAAGAGTCGACCCCCGAGGATGCCGAATGGCACAGCCCAAAGAGCGATATCCAAGATTGTGCCGCGCTCAGCTCCCCTTTTATGGAGCCTGTGATCAGACAGGATCACAGCCAAAATGATGCCCGTGAGTATAAACAGAGCGTAGAAATGGAGCCTTAGTGGGCCAAGGTCAATATAGGAAATTTCTGGGGAAGGAATTGAGCTAATCACGTTGCAATTCTAGGCCGTTTGCCAGCTCTTTTGTTTTTTCGATAAGCCCCTGAAGACCATCATTGGCGTAAGCCTTTATAAATGCGGTGCCGACAATAGCTCCATCTGCGTATTCGTTAACTTCTTTAACCTGATCGCCTGTGCTTATGCCGACGCCAACAGCAGTGGGTCGATCTGAAAATTTGCGTAGTCTTGAGACAGTTTCCCGTGCAAGCGCATCTAGGTTAGCCCTCTCACCAGTGATCCCCATCGTTGAAACTGTGTATACGAATCCCCTGGATGCTTTCGCGTTTTGTTCGATTCTGGCATCGCTTGAACTAGGCGCGATTAAGAAAATCCTGTCCAAATCAAGTTCCTCGCTGATAGCAATCCAATCGGAGGCCTCGTCGGGAATTAGATCAGGGGTAATTAATCCATCCGCCCCGGATTCTTTTAGCTGCTCCGCAAATTCTCTTAGGCCGATTCGAATCACTGGATTCCAGTAAGTCATTACCAAAATCGGTACATCGGTGCTCTCCCGAAGTCTTTGTATAACTGTAAAAGTGTCACGCAATCTAAAGCCGTTGGCTCGGGCAACCTCGGTAGCCCTTTGAATCACAGGCCCATCCATGATTGGGTCGCTGTAGGGCACGCCTAGTTCCAATATCTCAACGCCACCCTTGACCATCTCCAAACAGGCCTCAACACTTTGATCGATAGTTGGATAACCTGCCGGAAAGTATCCGATTAGTGTGTTCTTATCACGTCGAAGTAGTTTCTCGACCCTACTCATCGCCGACTACCCGATCAACGCCAGTCAGCTTGAAATAGCGTGCGGCGGTTTCCATATCTTTATCACCGCGGCCACTGAGGTTCACAAGCACGTGCGCCCCAGGGCTTTCTTTGGCAATTCGCTCTATACCCGCAAGGGCATGGGCGGTCTCGATAGCGGGGATTATTCCCTCTGTCCTGGAAAGAAGCGCCATCGCATCCATGGCCTGAGTATCAGTTATATCGCGATATTCGGCCCTTCCCAAGTCTTTTAACCAGGCATGCTCAGGTCCCACACCAGGGTAGTCAAGGCCAGCCGAAATACTGTGTGAGTCCGATGTTTGCCCATCTTCGTCTTGCAGCATGTAGCTGCGAGCACCATGAAGAACTCCGGGAGTTCCCATGCTGATGGTTGCAGAGTGCATAGGGGTGTCAATCCCGTCACCGGCAGCTTCATAGCCAATCAGTTTCACGTCTTCATCGTCTAGAAACTCATGAAAGATACCGATTGCATTGGAGCCACCGCCAACACACGCAATTACATAATCCGGATTTTTCCCAGTTCGCTCGATCACTTGAGCCTTTGCTTCGCGCCCAATTACGCTGTGGAAATCTCTGACCATTGTTGGGAACGGATGTGGACCAGCCACGGTGCCAAGAAGATAGTGAGTCGATTCCACATTGGCCACCCAGTCACGCATGGCCTCATTGATCGCATCCTTGAGAGTTCTGGTGCCCGTTCTAACAGCAACCACCTCAGCACCCAGAAGTCTCATACGTGCAACATTTAGAGCCTGTCGCTCTGTGTCAACTTCGCCCATATAGACAACACAGTCAAGCCCGAAGTAAGCAGCAGCGGTTGCTGAAGCCACTCCGTGTTGACCCGCGCCAGTTTCGGCGATAATTCTCTTCTTACCCATTCTCTTGGCAAGTAGGGCCTGTCCCATCACATTATTGATTTTGTGAGAGCCGGTGTGGTTGAGATCCTCACGCTTTAGAAAGACTCTGACATCGCCCACTGCCGCGGCAAATTTGGTTGCTTCGGTAAGTACGCTGGGCCTGCCGGTGTACTCCCTGTGTAGCATCTCCAGCTGAGTTAAGAACTCAGGGTCTTTTCTTGCCTCGGTGTAAACCTGATCGAGTTGATCTAATGCAGCGATTAGAGGTTCGGGCACAAATCGTCCGCCATATTCACCAAAATACGGACCGACTTGCTCGCTCAGACGGATATCACTCATTGTGAAATTGTAAGTCACTTGTTGGCTAAGCGGAAACTTTCAATCAACGATTTGGCATCTCCGGTCACTAATGCCTCACCGACTAATACCGCGTCTGCACCGTGTTGCCTATACAACTCGGCATCGGCAAACCCTTTCACTGCACTTTCAGCGATTTTGGTTACATCCTTTGGAAGCATGTCGGCGAGTTTGCCGAACAAATTGATATCGGTTTCAAATGTCTTTAGATTTCTGGTGTTGATCCCCAGATAAGAAACATCTTGAGTCAAAGCGATTTCGATTTCTGCCTCTGAGTGAGTTTCGACAAGCACCTCAAGATTCTGAGACTTGGCGAACTGGAAGAGTTCAGAGTACAACCCCTTTTCCAGGCCCATAATGATCAACAGAATCATGGAGGCACCTGCGGCTTTCGCCTCGAGTATTTGCTCTTCCGTGGATATAAAGTCCTTTCGCAGTGTGGGAATGTTGACCCCATTGCTCACCACTTCAAGGTCCTCCAGTCGGCCATTGAAACCTGATTCCTCGGTTAGAACAGATATTGCTGAAGCCCCGGCAGATTCATACACCCGCGCTAAGGTGAGCGGGTCTTGGATCTCAGCCAAAAAACCCTTCGAGGGAGAGGCCCTCTTTATTTCAGCAATTACAGACAGCTCTGCAGATTTGAAGAAATCCTTTGGGTTAACAGGCTGGCGCCTTTCGGCGGCTTGTGTAAGCGCACTCAGCGAGATATTTTCTCTACGCCTGCGGGATTGCTCTAAGGAGGCCTGATAAAGGCCCCTGAGAAGATCAGTTTTTGGGTTTTGAGCCATAGCCCATCTGTCTGAGAACATAACCAACAACAACTCCGGCTGCTGCGAAAATTGCGCTTCCCCAAACCACTAGGGGCATGTCTAGGAAAAAGAACACTGTTCCTACAGTGGTCGCAAGAATAATGATTGTTACAGCGGTCCAGGCGGCAACCGTGTGCCCGTGTCCCGGGTCGTTAGCGTCGTGACTCATAAAAACCTCCGCCCAAAGCCTATCAAGACTGACTGTCCCAAAGACCGATTGGGTCGTCATCGTTTTTGGATTTGGAGATCCTCTTAGAGGCCGTTCGTTTTCTTGGGTTTATAGCATTGAGAATCAACACACCCAGATAAATGGTCAGACCCACAAAATACACCGCGATGAACCCGGAGTTGAACTCAGTGCTTACTGAAACACCAACGGCGCCGGTCACTGAAATGATTCGGTCAATGATTGGGTCAGAGTTCAATAATGAATTAGCAGAAATAAAAATTAAATAAGCTGCAACGACGGCTAGTAGCGAACTCAAAATTCGCTGCGCAAGTGGAGTGAAATAAAAAAGCATAAAGACTCCCAGGGCCAGCACGACCAGGAATGCACTGGCCAGGTTCAGTGATTCGAACCCAGAGGCTGCTAGTTCCTCGGATGGAATGGTTATCCAATTAAGGGAAAGTCCGAACACCGATAAGCCAAGACCAATCACAAGTCCCAAAAACCGTATCAATGCTTCGTCCTGCTATTTGCAACAGATATTGCCTTTTGAATGACTTTTGCTTTGGCAAGAGTCTCTTGATACTCACTCTCAGGGTCACTATCGAGTACTATTCCGGCTCCTGCCTGCACATAGGCCTTTGAGTCCCTTATTAGAGCCGTTCGGATAGCAATCGCCAGATCGGCGTTGCCCTGAAAATCAAAGTAGCCAACCACTCCCCCGAACAAACCTCGGTTGGTTCCCTCCAGAGTCTCGATTACCTCGAGGGCTTTTGGTTTTGGCGCACCACTCAGAGTTCCAGCTGGAAATGCTGAAGTTACTGCACTCACTCTAGATATGCCGTCTCGTAATTGACCCACCACGGTGCTGACCAAGTGCATTATGTGGCTATAGCGGTGGACCACCATAAATTCGTCCACATTTACCGATGTTGGTTCGCAGCTTCGGAGGAGATCGTTCCGAGCTAAGTCCACCAACATCAGATGTTCCGACTGCTCTTTGGTGTCTGCCAACAATTCCTTTTCCAACTCTGTGTCGGAAACTGGATCTGTTCCTCTTGGTCTGGAGCCAGCGATTGGATGGGAAATTATTCTTCTGCCATTAATCTTCACCAAAGCTTCCGGACTCGACCCAACAATCCAATAACTGCCATCTGAATCCTTGAGCTGAAGTAAATACATATATGGACTTGGATTGAGGGCTCGCAAAACCGCATATACCTCATCCGCTGAAACGCCTAGTTCTTGGGTGAACCTTTGAGAAACAACTACCTGGAAAACGTCTCCTGCGATGACATGACTTTTGGCATCATCCACCATGGATAAAAATTCTGATTTATCCATGCTTGCCTTGACAGTGTCTTCAGCCTCGAAGTTCACTCCATATATCTCGCTATTTACAGGAGCGCTCAGTATTTCCTGAATCTCAGAAATTCGCGATTTCCCGTGTTCGTATGACTCTGCGAGCCCGCCGTCCTCGGTAAAAATGTTGTGGATAATAAACAACTTGGATTCAAGATGGTCGAGAACTACGATTTCTCGGAATTGCAGAAAATGGATACTTGGAATTGAGTAATCGCCTGTTTTCTCAGCGGGCAACTTCTCTAAATACCTGACCACGTTCCAACTCATATGGCCAACCAGCCCACTTTGGAGCGGGATTTCAGATAGGTCCGCAGACTTGAAGTGCTCAGAAATCAGCTCTAGTGCAACTATCGGATCCTCTGCTAAAGCAAAGCCAAGCTCTGGACCTGTCCAAGTGGCCTTTCCTCCAACCTCTATAAGTTCACCTCTGGGATTGAACCCAATAAAGCTATATCTGGACCAAACCCCTTGCTCGGCAGATTCCAGAAGAAACACACTTGATTGACCCTGTAGTTTTCTGTAGATCCCAAGAGGGGTCTCGCTTGCGTTGAAGGCCTCGTAAATTACCGGTAGTACATTGGAGTCTTTGGCGAGGGAAGCCATTTCGTCAAGCGAAAGCAATTACTTCACCTCTTCAAAGCAAGATTGTGCACCAGTGTGACATGTCGGCCCATTTGCCCTAGCGGTAACAAGCAGAGCGTCGGCGTCGCAGTCCATAGCAAGCGAGACCAATTCAAGAGTGTTGCCGCTTGTCTCCCCCTTGACCCAAATTTCATTCCTCGAGCGAGAGTAGAAGCTAACTAAGCCTGTCTTTATAGTCAGCTCTACGGTTTCGGCAGACATGAAACCCAACATCAGAACCTTCTGGTCAGACGCGTCCTGGACAATGCATGGAATGAGTCCGTTTTTGTCGAACTTCAAACTCTCCGTCTTTAGCATTCTCATCTGACCTCGGCTCCGCTTTGTCTCATCGCCTTCTTGGCTTCTCCGATACCTATTTCACCACGATGAAACACTCCGGCAGCCAATACTGCATCAACACCAGTTTCTAATACCTCCGAAAAGTGTTCAACTGAACCTGCTCCCCCACTGGCAATAACAGGTACCTGAGACAAGCTGGTTGCAATTTTTGTCATCTCTAAATCGAACCCTAATCCGGTCCCGTCGCGATCAATACTGTTAATCAACAGTTCGCCCACTGGGGCGGCATTGCATGTTTTTATCCAGTCTTCGAGATTGACGCCTGTCTCTCGGGTTCCTCCGTGCGTGAAAAGCTCCATGCCGTTCTGAGTTCTTTTAGCGTCAATAGAGCTGACGAGAATTTGCGAGCCGAAACTCGAAACAATCTCTGAAAGTAGTTTGGGATTCGCAATCGCAGCACTACTAATGCTGACCTTATCCGCCCCTGCCTGCAACAATCTGTCAACGTCTTCGACACTGCCTATTCCACCGCCGACTGTAAGTGGAATGAACACTTGCTCAGCAACAGAGGACACGGCCTCGAGAGTCGCATTCCTGCCCTCCATAGAGGCGCTCACGTCGAGGAAGGTTAGCTCATCCGCACCTTCTTCGAAATATTTTTGTGCGAGTTCAACAGGATCCCCCATGTCAATCAGGTTCTTAAAATTAACGCCTTTGACAACTCGACCGTCTTTGACATCAAGGCAGGGGATGATCCTTATTGTGCTCATCAGATTCTGGCTGCGTGTATTTCGCTAACAAGAATTGCTTTAGCACCCAAGTTTTGAAGCTCATCCAATTTCTGGTTGGTCTCCGTCGCAAGCACGAGGGCTCTCACTGCTACCCAGTTCTTATCTTGGAGCGGTGAAACGGTTGGTGACTCAAACCCAGGTGTTAGCTGGCTGGCACGATCCAAAAGGTCCACCGGACAGTCGTAGTCGAAAATAACGTACTTCCTGGCCACTAGCACACCTTGTAATCTCCTGAGCAAACCGCCAACCAGAGCGCTTTTTCCAGGGGATGAAATCAACTGGGCAGTTGATCGCATGAGGGGATCTCCGATGATTTCCAATCCGGCTCGGCGCAGTGTATTGCCAGTCGAAACCACATCTACCACTGCATCCGCAACACCGAGAACAACAGCATTCTCTACAGCGCCGTCAAGTTTCACCAGTTCAGCTTGGACCCCTTGCTTCGCCAAAAGATCTCTGGTGAGCGAGGAATAGGCGGTTGCAATTCGCTTTCTATTGAAATCCCGCACCGATTGTCCAATACCGCCTGGCGCGGCCAACGACAAGGCGCTCGCGCCAAACTCAAGATCCTCGACTATTTCCGCTTCACTGTCCCCGTCTAATAGGAGATCTAGCCCTGTAATTCCGGCATCGAGCGTTCCTTTACCAACATAGGTAGCAATGTCTTTTGGTCTTAGGTAAAAAAACTCCACCTGGTTTGTCTCGTCGATAAGGTGAAGTTCCTTAGGGTCCCTCCTAGTGGAATAACCTGCCTCGGAGAGCATAGATATTGCCGCCTCACTCAAAATGCCCTTATTCGGCACAGCAACCTTCAACATCACAACTTCTCCTCAATCTCAGAAAGTGAGACACCCTTCGCAACCAGCAGCACCTGCAAGTGATAGATCAGCTGACTTGCCTCCAAGGCAAGGTCCTCTTTGGATTCATATTCCGCAGCCATCCAGGTTTCGGCGGCCTCTTCCACGATCTTTTTTCCGATCTCGTGTACACCAAGTTCTAGCAGCTCAGCGGTTCTGCTCTCCGAAGAGGCACCACCCATTCGCGATTCAACTAGTTCATAAAGCTCATTGAAGGTTGTCATGCCCCAAGACTACCCTGCCAAGCTAGACCTAAGCTTTTGAAGCGCAGCGGATGGGTTCACGCCGTCGAAAACGGCACTCCCTGCCACAAAGGTGTCCGCCCCTGCTTCTGCCGCCAAAACTATTGTCTCCGAGTTGACTCCACCATCCACCTGAAGAAAACAACTCGGGTTGTCGGCATCTATAACCTCTCTAGCCCTTCGAATTTTCGGCAACATTTCAATCATGAATTTTTGGCCACCAAATCCGGGTTCAACAGTCATAACTAGCAATTGATCCAAATCAGGTAATAGTTCAATATATGGATCCAGCGGAGTGTTGGGCTTGATCGCAATGCCTACCTTTTTCCCGAGAGTCTTGATCTTTTCAATAATCCGTCTAGGGTCCTTAGCACTCTCAACATGAAACGTGACCATTTCTGAAGTCTCGGCATATCTCGGTGCCCAGGTATCGGGATCACTAATCATCAGATGGACATCAAACGGAAGCGGGCTGACTTTCTTCCAAGCGTTCACTACTGGCAGCCCGAAGGTTAGATTTGGGACAAAATGACTATCCATCACATCTACGTGGACCATGTCAGCCTCGCGGATCGACTCCAACTCGAGGGCCATGTTCGAGAAATCGGCACTTAGTATTGATGGATTTATCCTCATAGCATCACCCTACTGCTTTTGAAAAAGCGCTAGAAACATGCAGTCGGAATTATGTATATCGCTCCACAGCTGCAGGGTCTTGCGATTCATATTCGCCTCTATATCGGAGTAGTCATACCAAGGCAAAAGGACAAAGTCTTTATGGGCGTCAAGAAACCACCTGGCAACAGCCGTGGTTTCTTCAATCACAGGCGAGCATGTGATGTAAGCAACAATGCCATTTGGGACAACCAGAGAGCTGGCCGTATCTAAAAGTGCACGCTGAGTCTTATTTAACTCTTGTAGTTGCGCGGGCTTTTTGTTGTGCCTTGACTCAGGCTTTCTACGAAGAGCGCCAAGGCCTGTGCAGGGAGCGTCAATAAGTACCAATTCGTATTTATCTTGGTACTCAAAAGATGTTGCATCCGCTGTATGAACGGTTGTGTTGTCGAATCCTTTCAAAGACTCGCTTACCAACTTTGCTCTGTGAGGGTATAGCTCGATTGCGGTAAGAGTTGAATCCCGCTGCTTAGCAATTGAAGCTAAGAGGGACGCCTTTCCGCCCGGTCCAGCACACATGTCCAGCCAGCGCCCATTCTGGCTCGCCTTAGTGGCGATCTGAGTAACTAATTGACTGCCCTGGTCCTGATATCGATAGTTTTCCGAGACCTCTTCTTCTTTAGGTTCAAAGCCAATTTCGCTCAACGTCAAAGCATCAGCCCCTTCTGGAATGGGAGTGGGTGGCAGCGCGACCATTTGCGGCCTAGGGCTTTTGTTATTGATCTCGAGAAGCGAAACAACGTTCGACGCTCCATCAAGTTCTCTGCTGGCTGTAAGTGCGTCAATAATCCATCTTGGATGGCCGTACAGCGCTTCCAAGTCAGCACCATCACGAGTTGCCTCAGCTACCAGCTGTTCTTTTTCTCTTGTAAACCTTCTCAATAAAGCGTTTACGAGTCCCGAAGCCTTGGGTTTGAATGTTTTCGTCAGTTCAACGTACTGATCTACTGCGGCATGATCACCTGTGCGCATGTTTACTAGTTCGTGCAGGGCTAACCTAAGAGTGATTAGCACATCTGTGTCAAGCTTCTTGATATCAGTCATCACTCCAATAATGGCGTCATACTGAATTTGCATTCTCATGCATCCGTAAGCCAATTCCTGCAAAAAACCGCGGTCTTTTTTGTCAAGCCCCGAGCTTGCCAGCATCTTTGGCAGAAGAATATTCGGATAAACGCCATCAGTCTCTACAGACATCAGAAGCTGGTGGGCAAGTGATCTGGATTTAGTTACCAAGTGTCGCCTCTCCGACGCCGTTAAACCAATCCGTTGCGGCCATCGGTTTCTTTGAAAAAGGTTGCACCTCGACTAATTCCAACCGAGTGTTGTCTCCGCAAGCAACGTATATTTTTCCAGCGACCTTTTCAACCTGTCCGGGCGACAACGTGTCACCCGGGATTGATACACCGGTTGATCTCGCCTCGATGATTCTGAAAGTCTCTTGTTTCCAGGTTGTCCACGCCACTGGCTCTGGATATGCCGCACGAACCACCCGAGACAAATCATCGGCTGATTTGCTGAAGTCGAGTTGGCATTCATCTCGGCTTAGTTTCGGGGCTCTAGTTGCCAGGCCACTTTGCGTGGTCAACGCAGGAGAAGAGTCTGAAAGTAGTTCGAACAGGATAGGCATGGAGGATTGAGACAGTTTCTCCAATGCCTCACTGGTTCGCATCCCTTTTATGTCAACCTCTAGTTGTCGATAAATGGGCCCTGTGTCCATTCCGGCATCTATTTTGAACAAACTCACACCCGTTGGCTCAACACCGTCAAGAATGGCCCTTTGGACCGGAGCGGCTCCCCGCAGCTTCGGCAAGAGTGAAAAGTGAAGATTAAACCAATCCATGACCTCTAGCGAAGGCTCCTTGAGGATTGCTCCATAACTAACGACAATGCCTCTGTGAACTCCAAAGGAAGTGATTTGTTGAATTTCGTTTTCGGGAACATTGGTCTTTATTACATCGATCCCAAAGCTGTCTGCAATATCCGCAACTGGAGTCTGTCTAATCTCCCGTTTTCTCCCATAAGCAGCATCTTCACGAGTAATCACAAACTCTGGCTTGTGGCGTTTACTGAGAAGCCCCAAAACATCAGCCGCCGTTGTGTCGCTGCCTGCAAACGCATACCCAATCAAATTAATCCCTGCCCATCCATAATCACCCTAAGTCCCCTTTTTCTTCGCTCACCTTCAAGAGGAGGGGTGGCAAGTTGCTCCCGGAGAAGTTGCTCAGCGACCTTGGGGCCGTCTTTGTATTGGTAGGTGAACACTAATCTCGGATTTGAAGAAATCACATCAACGGCCTGGATTGAATCAGCGATTTCATTCAGTCTTGAGCCATCTCCCTCGACTATTCCGAGTCGACGCCATGGAGAGAGCCCGAGTTCCTTTCGCTGCATGGTTTCTTTCCGAATCAGGTCAGCAAACTGACCAATCGAAAGTTTTTTTACAACATCACCCTCGTAGTTGGCGAAGTGCAGCTGTCCGTCAGGTGATAGGTGACTGGCAGCATCGGTCCAGATTCGAAGACTGTGCTCTAGGGCTCTCAGTGATTCTCTTGACAGAAAACTTTGGGGCTGATCAATAACAACTAATCGATAGCCATCTGGAGCTATAGGTATAGCTCCTGGCGTCGCCACAACAACTGCCTTACTGCTCACTGAGTCCACCTGTTTTGACTGACTAGATTCAATAACCCGTGCGCCTGGGATGATCTTTCCGAAATCGGCAGCCCTTCTAGTTGCCCCCTTGCCGCCTTTATTGAATTCGTTTGAGCCACAAGAAACGCAGATTGGTTTTTCCATGTTCGCACAGGTTCTGCAACGATAGGTCTCCACTCCTGGCATATATATAGCTCCACCACACTTTTGACATGCTCCTGAGCTGCGACACCGCTTGCAACTAATCGCGGCGCTGTCCCCACTAAAGCTTGTGAGGATTAGCACTGGCCCTGTCTTGATAGCCTCGGCAATCAATTTGGAGGTTGATATCTGGGTTTCCGAGCCAAAACTTATTCGGGGGACATCCGTATTTGACTTTGTTTTTATATAGCCAAGCTCAGCGAGTCGAAGTAATTCGGCACTTGGTGTATGTGCGATGACATGAACCATTCCGCCCTGAGCCTCCGAGCGAATAAAAGCCAGCTCCCGAGTGGCCAAATATGGTGACGCTTCCGATTCGTGGGACGGATCCAGATCGTTTATAAGCACAATGCGATCCAAGTCTTTAATATCCATCATCATTACAGACCTGGAGCCAATCAAAATCCCACCCTGTTTCAGTAGTCGTTGCTGAAGCCAATAACGCCGGGCCGGTGTTTTGTATTCATCCGCCCAGTAGAACGATTGTGAGATTTTTAGCTCATCTAACAGGCGTTTAAGTCTCAGCTGATATCGATGATCGGGTGTGTTGAGAATCACGCTTCCTTCAGCAGATAGAGCGCTTCTTAGGGCCGTTAGAGCCCAGTGAGGGTGTAGTACGCCACTAAGCATGGCTTGTTTGGCTGAGACCATTTCGGAAAGATGACCGTCAAGCTCAATGCGCCCCCCAAGCGTTTCGAGAACCCATTCAGGTACATCATCGATCTCATCAAGGAAATCGTTTCGCCTCTTCGGCTTGCTGGTCAAGGAAAGTCTCAAGAGCTCGCCGGGACTTATTGCCTGTCTTTTGGCGAGCGACTTGATGTACTGAAGAAAAGTGCCAGACAAAACAGGTGGACCAAGGACCTCCTTGATTTCGGCAGTTGCGTAGTCACTTTGCTCTAACAACTCTGTTACTACAGCGTTTTTTGTTTTGGACTGCCTGCCGAATGGGACCGTGACGGGTTGACCCACGACAAGCGTCTCTCCGCTTGGGATCTTGTAATCAAATTCCCTCCCCAACTGCGGAAGCGGGGAATCAATCATTACTTTGCAGTATGCAATCACAAACCCAGCTCGTTAGCTAAATCTTTGGCACGATCGGTTTGCTCCCAGGTGAATTCCTGGTCTTCTCGCCCGAAATGCCCATAGGTTGCTGTTTTCAGGTAGATGGGACGCAGCAAATCGAGGTCTCTGATGATTGCGCCGGGCCGAAGGTCGAACACCTTTGAAACCGCGGCTGTGATCAGGTCATCACCGACCACACCAGTTCCGAATGTGTCAACCATCATCGAAACGGGCTCACTGACTCCAATTGCATATGCAACTTGCACCTC
>Ga0209136_1001235_pt1 | contig 17143 bp, 24 predicted proteins | sample SaaInl0LU_22_DNA_FD_184640 | JGI IMG/M metagenome (GOLD analysis project Ga0209136, IMG submission 184640) | Marine microbial communities from expanding oxygen minimum zones in the Saanich Inlet - ESP_90LU_22_DNA (SPAdes) (version 2) | ecosystem: Environmental > Aquatic > Marine > Intertidal... | reverse complement strand
CTGTTAATTCGTCTAAGTCTTCTACGACTCCTCCGAAATATTGAACCAACATTTGCATTCCTTTACAAATTCCAATTATAGGCTGACCTATTTTTAGGGCCATTTCTATCCATTTGAATTCTAATAGGTCTCTTTTTGGGTTTTTTCCAATATCTGCGCCACCGCATAATATTAAAGGAGCATATATTATTTGTGTATTTTCATTAAGAATATCTGGATCAAATCCTTCTTTCTCTAACCATTCAATATATGTAATAAGTTCCAGGTCGCCCTTTGGTGGAGCGACCTGAACCTTTATTTTAGTACTCATCTGAGCTTTTATTTCTTTTAGTTTTGATGCGATTTGTTTTACCATCTCTCATCTTTTTAACCTTAATTTTTTGTTTCTCATAAGGATTATAATCCTCTTCAAAATCTTCAAGATTACGCAACCTCATGATTCTTAATTTTATGTTGTTTTTTATAGTATTCTATGAAAGAGGAACCGACTCCAATTTCATCAATTTCATAACCGTCAGGTATTAGAGGTTTTCTAGCTCTTCCGTTAATAATACGGTCCGGTGTATCTTCATTCTCAAATACCTTCATGTATTTTTTCTTAGCGTTTTTGCTCTTTCTATAAACTACTACAACCATTATGCTTCTACTTTTTCTGCAACAATTGATTTACCTCTACGAATTCTATTCTTAATCGTTTGTAATGGTAGTCCGTGTTTTTCTGAAATCGCTTCGTATTTCATATTGTTAATTAAACGATCTACTAGGATGTCTCTGTAAAGATCCTTAAGTCCATCGATTGCTTTAAGAGTTTTTTCATATGTTTCCATCATAAGATCATCTTCATCTAAGAAATCTTGTTCGGTTTTCATTTCATAATCTTCAAATGCTCCGGCCATTCCTAAGTTAATTTCTCCGCCTTCGTTTAATTCTACTCCAAATTCTGAAAGACTATCAAGAGAAGATTTCTTTTTTCTTTGATTGATATGAGCCAATGCATCGTTAAATGCAATTCTATACAACCAAGTAGTAATTTGATATTCTGGGTTGAACTGATCAATTTTAGTCCACATTTTAGTTAAAGTATTAATAGCAATATCTTCAGCCATGTCTCTGTCTTTTACGATTTTGTTAACGTAGTTCGTTAGACCTGGTTTAATTCTGTAAAAAAGAGCAGTAAAATCTGCATCTGATCTAGTTTCTAAAAAGTTTTCTGTCATTTCTCTGTAACTTGCCATAAATTTGTTTTTATTTGTTTGATTAATTATTATATGTAAATATAAACATTTTATTTTGATTCTGAAAACTTTTTTGCATTTATTTTCCTAAAGTTATTAACAATTTTCAGAATGTATTTTATTAGTTTCATATTGTTAGTACAAATATAATAAAAATATTTTGAATCGGAAAACTTTTTTGCAATTATTTTTTAGAATCTTTAAAAAGATCAAGTATTTTAGAAATTTCGATAGGCTTGTAGTCCCATAGATCACAATTACAATTGATAATATTCTTTTTGTGGTCCGACTTGTACTCATCTCCAGGATATCCTATAACTGAAGGAATTCCTTTGGATTTAAGAGGCCATTCTAACATTGGCCAATATGATACTGCTGCTCCGATTTCATGAACAAATTCAATATCAAACGGTGCATATTCTAGATTAGAGAGATTATTCCTAGCAATATCAAGTTCTTCGATTGCTTTGTCATATTCTCCAGGAATTGAAATAATATCACCATTGAGTTGGTTTATTGCAGATTCTCCAGATTCAGGATCCCATGCAAGATTACCCAACACATAAACTTTATCTTCTGGACCCACTACGGAATTCCAAGAATCTATTAATGTCTTATTCATTTCCTCGACTGATGGAAATGGGCGATTATATAATTTAATTGCGTTCTCTCTTCCGAATTGCTGGTTAGCAGTTACAAATATCTTCATTTATACTATTGTGAATTTAACGTTAAAGTTTTCCCATAGATTATCTAGGAAATTTTGCTCAGTTACTGCAGTTGATCCGTTTAGGATTTTACCCTCGTCTGATGTATCAATAAACATATAGATAACAAAATCATATGCTGTTGAGTATATAATAGATTGTCCAAATCCTTCTCGAAGTGCGGAACCTCTATCACCCTTTTTAAATTCAATTGCGATAGAAACTCCATCAAAATCAACTGTCATGTCTGGTCTATTAGCAGTTCCCATGAAGTGAATGTTCTTAACTGTTGTTTTAACATTTCCCTCCCACTTAATCATGGTTCTTGCCTTTTCTTTTGCAAGAGCTCTACCGAATCCTTTTTTATCCATAACATATTCAGTCAATTGGTCCAATAGGTGAGGATAGATAAATTGCTTTATCTTATCCTCACTCTGGGACTTATAGTCAATTGTTTCGAATACATCTCGAGTGGTAATACCATCTTGAATTGAATCCAATAGCTCTAATCTTTTCTTAGATTTGCTAGCTAGTTTCATATTATGCAATTTCGATTTCGTCAGCAGTTACTTCCTCTTCTTTACCAAAGTTTGCGATCTCTGCGTCGATTTCAGCAAGAGCAAGGTGCATTTCTTGAATTTCTTTGTTAGCGTCAGCCATTGAGTTAAGAGCCTCGCTGATTTGTGCACCTACATTGGTTAATAATTTAATGAATCTACGTGCAGATTCTACTCCAGTTCCAGTAATGTTAGTCAATACAGAATAGAGAGTATTTAAGTCTAGTGATTTCAATTCAACAACGAAAGATCCTTCAGGTTGAGTTTCTCCAGTTGACTTCTCTACTACTTGATTTTCTAATTTAGCAACTTTAAGTACATCATATAAATTCACAACCATTGCTGCGTTTTTAATAGACCACTCGTAGCTCTTATCAACTTGCTTAAGGATTGCATTCAAATTGGTAACTGATTCCAATTCTACTGCGTAAGTTTTCTCAGCTAGATTTGCTTGAGTTTCATTTACTTCTACTTCTAATGCTGCTTTTTTGTCTTTTAATTCAGCAAGAGTAGGTTTTTGTGTGTTTGCCATGTTCTTAATTTTTAGGTTTTATATATTATTAAAACTTTTCGTTAGTTATTATACAATCAAAGTTAGAAAAGTTTCCAAATTGTTCATTATCTGCGTTAATTCTTCTCTCTATTGAGTCATCTTTGTCTTTTCTAAGTTCTAATCGTTCACGTCTCACTTTTTCTTCTACATCAATATAGATTACAAATAAACGATCTCTATATTCAGGTTCTAATAGATCTACAGCTTCTGCGTTTAGAATCATAACGTCGCATCTCTCGAATTCTGGTTTAAATAAACCGTATTTCCAACCATTAAATTCTTGCCATTCTGCGAATTTATCTTGACCAATCATTTCTGTAAACTCATAATCGTCTACAAAATAATAATCAACACCATCAACTTCTCCTTCTCGAGGAGGTCTTGTAGTGTGAGAGACTCCGTATACGAAACCTCTATTCATAAATCTTTTTCTTAAATAGTCTTTACCTGAAGCTGCCGCTCCTACTAGTGCAATTTTTCCTGTCATATTAATTTGTGTTGTTTAAATATTCTACCCATTTTGGGTCAAACCAAAATCTTCTACCATTTTTATCCATTCCATTTGCCATTGTTGGTTGGCTATAACATCTAAAGAACGTAGATCGCTCTTCAGCCTCATTAAATGGGTTCTTCCAATCTTTAATCTTTCCACCACCTAATTGAAATGCATATTCAGGAAGAGATTTACAATACTCCAATAACTTTGGATGATTTTCTATGGCTTCTCTTGCTGATTTGAAAGGATTAATTTCTGGAAGTCTATAGAGTATTTCAGCTCTAAGGTAGTTTCCGATGCCATTAAAGTACTTCTGGTTCATCATTACCAAATGGATTGGTTTATCAAATTCCTTTCTATGTATGTTCTGAGTGATATTCTCTACAAACTGGGTGTATTCTGTCGTTGGATCAGGGCCTCTATTATCAGACCACCAAAAACCTTGCTTCCATTTACCAAAACGACGAACATCAACAAAACTTAGTGTAGTTCCATCGGTTGAATAAAAATTTAGATGAGCGTGCTTATTTTCTTGGCATGTATTTGTATGTTGAAAATGGCCTGCCATTCCCATTGTCATTCTTATAGGAATAACCTTGTCGCTGCTTCGGTCTAATATACATAGAACTAGTTCCTTTCCTCTAGATTCAGCCTTGATTTTAAAATTTTCAAATGGGATGTCTAATTCAACTCCCTTATGTTGTGGATTTTTTTTAACCTTTGTAAATTTAAGGTTGTTGGCGCTCTCATTAATAAATTGAGCTGTTAGTTTTAGTTCTGCTAATTCTGGCATTATTTATTTTTTAAGGCTTTAATAACTCCATACATAAACACTGTAGCGTATCCTGGCCAAAAAATGGTCATTAGGATAGCATCAAGTGTGTTAAATTGCATACGATCTTCTTCTGGAAGAAATTTATTAAGTACAAAATCATTGAGTAGATTTACTGATAGTGAGAATAGTATTCCAATTATAAAGTACCACTTTAAATATTCCATGTTTATTATTTTATTTTTTATATGCGATTTCTATGAATTAGTTTCAAAATTAACTACATCAATAGATATTACGTCTTCAATTCTTACGGTTTTTAATAGAACAATTTCTATTGGATTTTCTCGATTCAATAATTCCTTTGATCTTTCTCTAATAATGTTTAAGAATTCATCTGAGTAACCTCCAGCTAATATAACGACCTTTCTTACCGTTTTTATTATTTTAGAATCATATAAATACTTACCTAGCGCTTTGTTAAGGTGAAGTTCATCTAAATATTGTCCTTTGTGAATTCCAGACTGACATTCATATATTGAAATAACTTCTTCTGTTTCCGGATCTATTTCAACACCATCTATTTCTCCAGAATCTGTATAGTATTCTGGTAACATTTCATCTCTGTCCATTCCGGAAGCTTCACAAACCATTTTTGCCATCTTACCTCCAATTGAGGCTCCACGTTCTTTAATATTCTCAAATACAGTTCCTTCAAATAATACTCCTTTTTTAGAAACCTTACTAGATCCAGCAGGCTTTTCAACTTCAAAATCAATATTATCTACAACCTCTAATAATCGATCAAAGCTGGATATATCAGTCTTTTTAATTTCAACCAAACCATATTTTGAATCTAATCTAATATTCTCAGCATCAAATTCTAATTCTGCCAACTCATTTAATTTTATTAAATCTTCTGCTGAATTACCATATCCTATTTTGAGTCTTCTGGGTTTTAGTGTTCTAGAATTAATTTGAACTTCAGTTTTAACGCCATTGATTGTAATGTGCATCGACTTGTCATTCACTGTAATTTCTTCCTGTGAGTATCCTTTCTCTAGTAGTAAATTGATGTAGTTTTCCATTTTTGTTTGTTTTAATTTGTTATATGTAAATATAAACAAAAAAAGTGAAACAGAAAAATCCGGCTCACTTTATTTTCAAAAAGTTATTAACAATTTTAATCCCACCATTTTTCGATATTTTGTTCCATTAATTTAAACAATAACTTTCTTGCTCTTTCATGGTTGATGTGTCCAATGTTCATTGCAAGTCTTTGTTTAACCTCTAAACTGTCTTTACCATCTAATGAGAATACACCTTCGCCATTCATGACTCTCTTTTCTATTAATGGATATTTTTTAATGTAACCATCAAAATCTTCGCTTAGTATTCTAGATTCCCATGTGCTATATCCCTCCTTATCTGTAGGTTCAAACCAATGTTTTGTTTTATGGTAGTCATTATATTCTGAACTATAAAATTCATCTTGAACCTTTTCCATTAGTCGAACACATGTCATCATAACTTCAGAATCCCGCTTGGCTCTAGTATGAATGTCACGTTCTCCAATGTATTTAGACTGGGCCTTGATTTTGTGCTTCATTATATCAAAGATGTAGTGAGAATCATAATGTCTATCTTTCCAAATAATAGGCAACCAATACCAGATATTTTTTATACCTCTTTTAATAGTAATATGTAAGTATTTAACATCGTTGTTCCACCATAAGGGAATCCATTGGATTTTTCTTACTATCCAAGGCTTGTTGGCTCTCTCTTCAGCCCATTGATCAAACATATCTTTTTCTGGTTCCATTTTACTTATACAATTTATCACCTATTTTTATTAGGAATCTTTCCCATCTTGTAGGTCCATATCCCCACATAATATCCTCATTTAAATCTGAAATTTTATCAAGTAGAGGAGTACTTAAATATAAGAAGTCCCAATTAGTTACTTGAAATACCTTTCGATCTGCTCCGTTTGGCAATCTAAACTCAAACGAAAGAAGTGAATATGTTCTATAGTCTTTAATTACCTCACAGAATGAAAATCCCCAACATTGATCTCCATCATGTAAATAGAGATCTAATAGATTAAATTTAAGATTCCATCTTCTTGTCTTCCAGTTTATTTTTTGTAGTAGTCCCATTATTTTATTTTAAATAGTTCGTAATTTGAATTCCCTGTCTTAAATTTAATATAATCATCTCTCTCCTCTAAAATCTCAGTAATAGTCGTTGTTTGCCAAGTATAGAATTGATTAAACGGAGACATGATTAAACTTCTACCAACTGCTGGCTCGCTATGGTCAGATTTAAAACTTTCATCTTCGTTCCACTCCAGCCACTTTATTCTAGCTGATTCTTTTGTTAATTTGTCACGTTCTCTAACCAATATGTATTTTGGTTCTTCAGTTTCTAAGTCTAATATCAATTTTGGCTGTACTCCTCCTATCATATCTTAAAATTCTCCTGGAGCAACTTGAAAACAGCTAATACCATTATCTCTCCACATTTTTACTACTTTATCTCGATCATCAAAAACACACATAATATCATGTCCGTCTTGGATTAAGTCGTTTAACCAAAGTTTCTTTAACTTATCGTCAGGTACAAAGCTTCCGTTTCTACGCATTCTCAAGAAATCTGGGTTAATTCCAAAGTCAGCAAGCCATTCCTTTGTCTCAATTTTACTAATGTCATCTCTACCGCTAAAGATTCCAACAATATTTCCAGCCTCTTGTAATGCTTTAAAGCTTTCAATTACTGGCCAATTTGGCTCATCCAATTGAATGTTCTCTGGTGCAAAAAATTCTTTCCAATCCATTTTATCGTTTGGAAGTGTTGCTTTTGCTCTTCTTTTATCAATTAGAGCGAGTGTACCATCAAGGTCGAAGATTACTGTTTTCATTTTTATTATTTTGTTATGATTAAATAGTTCCCAATTTCATTTTGCTTAACTTCTCCAGATTTAATTATTTCACTAACAACCTCGGATCCATGCGTCTTTGCTATTAACTGTAGCGTTTGTTCCATATAGATTACTTTCATACTTCTTTAATTTGTTATATGTAAATATAAACATTTTATTTTAAACCGGAAAACTTTTTACCACTTTTTTTCTAAAAAGTTTTCAAAGTTATCCTTAACACTTTGATTCGGAAAGTAATAGGTCTTAAAAAGTTTTCCATTTTTAATAATATTCTTTCTAAATCCAGTTGGAATCATAGCACCAGAAGGTAATCTAGTTGATTCTGAGAAATCCACCTGAATGCTAATTGTTATATCATTATTAATAGAAAGTTCTCTCTCGTACTGTTCCAGTTGCTTCCATGGTCCACGATTAAGGTCTTTATGTTGAAGAGCGCAATTTACGTATGAAAACGTTTGTCTTAATGAAATTGAATCACAATTAAACGCAGCAGCCGGAGCCATATGACCCTTATCCCATACATTCTTATAATAATCTTGATTGTCGGAAGTTTGAATTGAATCAACTCCATAGAATTTTAATCCTTTTCGACTGTAGTGATCCTTTGAAAATTGGTTACATTTTACAGTGTACTCTATATTAAGAGGTTGTTCGTAGTATTGGGAATATGTAATACAGTAAATCTCGTTTGAAATTTCAATGTCGGGATTTTGGGGTATAAATGAAAGAAGAATCCCCGTAAATATAAATATGGCTGCTGATTTTAAAACATTCGACATACGTTTATTGATTTAGATTGGCCTTTAACAACGAAGGATCCCATGTTGAATTAGTATTTGGTTGATCCTCTATTGAATAGTTATAAACAGCAGAAGAACCATCATCCTTTAACAAAATAATAGACTCATTAGTATCAATGTTGCCGTCCATGTGCAGATCTTCGATGTCTTGGACGTATCCCTCTCGCTTATTAAGGATTCTATCAGCACATCTAATAACAATATGCCCTTGGTCTATTAATCTCTCTATGATTTTATCCTTCATATTCTTTAATTTTATCTAGGTAAAACTGAACGTCTTTAACTCCAACAAATCTCTCTTGTTCTTTTCCTTCAGAATCTACAAGAACTACTGTTGGAATACTTCTCACATTAAACTCCTGTGCTAGTTCTGAACTTTCGTCTACGTTGTGTTTTTCAACTGTAACTTGTTCTGCTACTTTTTGCATTTTTGGGCCCAACATTCTGCAAGGTCCGCACCATGGTGCACTAAAATAAAGATACTTCATAATTAAAATTTGTTTATTGTTATATTAAAAAGATTAAGTTTGTTTCACTAAAAAGGCCTGGATTAATCCAGGCCTTGAGTTATATAGTGTTCTTAAATTACGGTAGGTTTGTTTATTTGTTGTTGATTGAATTCTCAAAAGCAACCTGCAGTTCTGCAAGTTGGTGTTGTAATTTTTCTATTGCGTGCTGCATTAAATCAGCAAATTTAGAATTTTCATTAAATTTAGAATCTGTTCTAGATTCCATTTTATCAGTTCGACTGTCAACATATCTATATAGTTCTTCTACTGATTTATCAACTCTGTCGATTTCTTGATCGATTCTACGATCTAATTGATCTTCATTTTTACCTGTTTCAGCTTCTATATCATTAATGACATATTGCAGGTCTTCTACTTCTTTATAAAGGTTTTTAACTTGTGATTTAGTCTTAAACATATTGTAAACGCCAGTAATTGCTAGCACAGACAACACACCTAAAACATAGTGTATTAAATTTTCCATATTTGTTTATTTGTTTTATTTTTACCGTAATTTCAAAGAACAGTAATTATATATGGAAGTTTAAAAAAGTTTCATTAATCGAAAAGGCCACCACCATTTCCTCGAACTGTAAGAGGTTCGTCTAATCTAGATTCTAAGACTTGAATAGCTTTAACAATTGGGGTTATATCAATTGCTGGTTTAATTGGATTACCATCTTTATCTTTCTGTACTGTTGGTGGAGCTCCTCCAGCTCCTCCAGCTGCAGGTACAGAATCAGCAATACTACCTCCTAGATTTGAAATCATCTCTGATAGTTGTTCAATTGCGCTGGTTAATTGCGCAGACATATTTTCAATAGCATCTTCAGTCTTAGCAAGATATGAAAGACCTGTAAACATATCGGTTGTTAGTTTAAGATTAGTTTCATCGAAATCATTAACAGCGTCTTTATATTTAACAAAGTCTTCTACGTATTTTGTAAACGAATCGGTAAATATTTTAAATTTATCAGTATGTTCTGCGATTGTTTTCATGTACTTTGCGGTTGCCTCTAATGGATTCGTTGCCTTTGAGAATAAACCTCCACCTGGATTTAATTTTTCATTTCCTTGTGCAAGTGCTGTGATAATAGCACCAATTCTTTCAGATGCTCCTTCAGGAGACCATTTATCGGACATAAGAGAAGTTGCAGCGTCTGCGATATCTTTAATTGGTTTCGATATCATTTTAGCTATTTCAGCACCTTTCTCTATAGTTGAAGATGAAAACCATCCTCCATCGTCTTCTCCACCAAGTTTTTTAAAGATACCTACAAGACCTGAATTCCCATCTGCACCTAATAGGATTAGCTTTACATTGGCTTCAACTGCCTTTAGTTTTGCAGGCATGTCCTTTGCGTCCATCCATCCGTTTGCCTCACCAGTTTCAGGGTCCCATGAATTTGCAAATCTCATATTCGCCATTTGTTGAACACCAAGTGCTAATTCTTTAATAGGAGTACCAACTCCTTGAATCATTTCCTTTCCTTTCTCATAATCGGTACTTGTAAACCACCCTTTATCAGGTCCATTCTTTTGACCAAGGGTTTTAAACATACCAACAAGACCTCCGGCGTCATTTTCACCTAATAAAATTAGTCTAGTATTAAAAAGAACATCTTTAACTGCGCTTGGAATATCTATCTCAACAAATTCCGTTGGCTTTCCTTCTTCATTCCATTTTGTTGGAAATTTAAGATCAGCCATTGACTGGAATCCCGTCGCAACATTAGTTAGTGCTTCACCCATTCCCATTACTGAAGAAATACCATCAGCTACTGGAGATTGACCGCTTCCAGATAATATCTGCGCAAATAGTCCTTTCTTACCTCCTTTACCAAGTTTAGGATCGCTACCAATTTTACCAAAAACGCTTGCTAGAGAATCAACTATCATTGATGTATTTGCAGCCACCTTAGCTGGAGCATCAGAAGACATTGTTTCGAATTCTACCGCCTTACCGTTCTTATCATATTTAGTAGGAAATTTAAGATTGGCCATGTTTTGAAATCCTGTTGCAATATTAGTTAGTGCTTCACCCATGCCCATTACTGCTGAAATACCATCTGCTACGGCGTTAGTTCCTCCTCTTCCAAATATAGCTCCCATTAAGCCAGTCCTACCGCCCTGCATTTGTTTTCCTACTTTAGCGAACGTCATAGATAGAGTATCTACTATTGTATTGACGTTTTCTCCTAACTTAGCTAAATCTGCTTTATCTGCTATTTTTTGGAATTCAGCTATTCCCTTTCCAATTGAAAGAAGCGCCTTACCAGCTGAATTTAATGATGCTGCACCAATTGCAATTCCAGCAGCGGTCCAAGGAGCCATTACAAATGAATAACCAACAGATTGTATTGCGTATTCCATTTTTGACATCATCCTTCCACCACCAAAACCAAAAGTAGATTCTGTTTTATGTCCTGAATCTGCAAGAATACCGTTAGTTCCCTTTAGTGCCTTATTCATTGATTGTAATCCCTTTCCAATAGCAATTAATGCTACTCCAGCTAATGCCAATGCAGCTGCACCTAGTAGTATAAATGGAGATGCTGCGCCTGCTACACCAAAAACTACAGCGATACCACCAATTACCAGTGCCATAACTCCAGCATCTTCTGCTCCCATATCTTTTGTTATTGGTGCAATTATTGAAAGACCCAAACCAAGAACTATTAAAGAAACACCGACAATCATCATTGCAATAGAACCTAGCGTTATCGTTAATGGTACACCAGTCATCATACCGGCCTCATATGCACCAACAAGAGCAAACACTACTGCTAACCCTCCAATCATTGCTAATAGTCCAAGTGCCGTTAATGGATCTGGTAGTGCTGCTGTCATTATCTTAAGTCCAAATCCAAGTACTATTAATGATACTCCAGCTACAATTAGAGCTAGAGCACCCTTAAAAATATCGACTGCAACCTTACCTACTAGCCAGAATGCTATAGAAATTCCTGCAATCATTAGACCCACAACCATTATTGATTTTAGCGGATCTCCGCCTAAATTTAATATAAATTGAGCTAATACGATAGATGTAGCAAGAACTACAATTGACATACCTGCAAGTATAAGTGCTCTTGCCGACTTTCTGATTGACTTGGTAATTCTTAATTTATCAAGTAGGAAGAATACTGCTGCAATACCTAAAACTACAATACCAACTAACATTACAGTTTCCATAGGAGATCCTAGTAAACTTAATATTACCTGAAATAATACAAGAGATGCTGCTAACATTATAATAGCCTTACCTGCCATAAAAAGAGCTCTTCCGGTTTTTCTAATAGATTTACCTAATCTCAATTTATTTATTATGAAAAACACTAAAGCGATTCCCAGAAGTACTAGAGAAACCATAGGAAGTGCCTTTAATGCATATATTGCTATTACACCTGCAAGGGCGATTGAGGCTACGAATGTAAGTATACCAATTCCAACCATTCTTAACATTATAAATGTTTTTAATAGTTTTTTCTTTGGCATTAATCTACCGACAAGTAATAGAGTTCCTAAAATTAGAGTTAATGTTAATCCTAAAAGTGGAGCAACTACAGCGGCAACAATTAATAACGGGGTGGCTAATATTAGCCATTTTGCAAAATTAAATATTGATTTACCAACTCCTTCAAGCATCATCATCCCGCTAGTAATAGCAAGCATCTTAGCTTCTAATTTTTCAGGATCTTCAAATTTTGCAAGAGCGTCTGCAAGTACACTAAGTCCCTTTCCAATTGCGGCTATTTTTTTACCTCCAACGCCAACAAGTCCCATTAAAGCACCCTTTGCTTTACCCTTACCTCCTTTTCCAGCAACTCTAGTATTCTTTTCTATTTGTTTAAGTGTGGTTAACATTTGAGAGAATATCTCAAACATATCACCGCCCTTAGAAACAGAAGTAGCCACGCTCGTCATAGACGTAGACATGGCTCCTTGATTTTCTGCAGTTAGTTTTTCAAAAGGTGAATTGAACATTCCCATTCATTCTATAGTATTTTTTATATAGTAGTATTATATATATTAGAATTTCGGCATAGAAATATTTGGCATCTTCATTCCACTACCTGATATTCCAGGTATTTTTGGAGATTTCATGCTACTCATCATTCCTTTTTGCTGAGCTGACATTTGATCGGTTTGATCTGAATTATCTGAATTTTGTTTCTTCAGAACTTCTGATATGTCTTTAACATAATACCAATACTCGTAGTAATCTAAAGCTTCAATCTCTGAAGGCTGAAGCTTTAGATGGTATATCATATAGAACTTAGTTTTAAAGAAGTTCTCCAGTGATATCCGAAATAACGAAAAGAGATTTGAGTCCGTCACGAAAATTAATAGGTACGAAGACCTCCTCATCTTCGTGCTGCACTAGCATTTCGGGTTTAATTCCAACTCTCATCTTTTCAGCGAGTCTATAAACCAACATATATTTTCTTTCGTTCCATCCTTGAAATTCGATTTCACCTTGGAAGATTGCTTTTTCATTAAAGCCTCTCCAGTCTTTTTGTATATAAGGAAGTATCTGTAGGAATGCTTGATCCCATTGACCTCCATTAGTTTGTTTTGCCTTGATATAGTCTGTAATTACCTCCATAATACCAATAGTTGGTGGAGACATATCGATAATTCCATATGATTTAGTTTCAATTAAGAACGTTCTCTTTTCATGAGAGTAATATTTTGAAATATCTTCAGGAACATCTGAGATTTGGAAATATTTAGCCGCAATTTCAGCTTCAAATTCTACACCATCTTTGTCTCTTGCCTTAGTGATCAATTTATTCTCAGGTTCTGGGAATGTTAAATCTCTAATTGAAAGTAGGATATAAAAACGATCCTCTTCTAAAATATCTTTGTAAGAAAGTTTCTTTTTACCAGAGGTTAATCTAACACAATTCTTTACAATGTAGTTTAACTTCTCTTCCATGTCTACTAGGTTGTTTTCATCTACGATTGAGAAATTTCTAATCTCTCCAACTTTAGCAGCTCTTACACTGATATTTGTATCTTCTGGGTAAAATCTTCCGCCAGATGGAAGTCCAGATGTATCGATTACATGATATCCTAAGTGGACGTCTGCATCTTGTGCTTTTTGTGGATTGTATCTGTTCATGTTTACAGATCCTAAATCTACTGGCTCGTTAGTACTTGAATTTTGATCTTCTGTCGATTCTACAATGTTTTTGTATTGATCGTTTAAATTAATTTCCTCGTTGTTGTCCATTGTTATTTATCTTTAAGTTTTTTAATGTTATCTTTCTCCCAGGGTTTAACATCATTACCTCGTTTACCTACTTCAGTTCTAATTATCTCTCTAATGAACGCTGATATTGATATTGGTCTTTCTCCGTTTTCAATAGCATCGTTAAGTATGATTCTGTTGATCATCGATACCTCATCTTCTGATAGAAGGACTTGAAGCTTTCTAGTCAATTTATCCATCTATATATTATATTATCATTATATTATGTATTTGTTTCATAAAAATAGGGAATAATTCCAGAGAACTATTCCCTAATTTATAAATTTATGCTAATACTTCCTTGAACGTATCACATCTCCATCCAATTTCTAATTGGGCAGGATCTGCAGATTCGTAAGAAAGATCGTTAGTAAATGGAGCACCTGAAGTTATGAAACAGTCTTCTAAAGTTACTGTTCTATAAATATCTCCAGCTCTATTGAACTGTACGATTACAATTGTTCCAACGTAGTCCTTCTTAAGTCCCATAGCACCTGTCTGTGGGTCATATTGTAAGTTATACCATTGTCTAATTGATTTGTATAAGTATGCTTGGTTTGCTTCGTTTAAGTTTAACGAGAAGTTGATTGTAACGTCAACCGCAGTTTCACCCGGCATACCAGCGTAAGAACGCGTAGAGAATTTATATTTCTGTGCTACTGCATCTACTCCTTTATATAATTCTAATCCTGAGATTGAATTAACATGTTGAAGCATTAGTGGCGCGTCAGAAACTCCAGCTGGTGGCAAAATTGTTACCTCAAAGAGGTTAGCCTGTACTGGTTCAAACTGTCTACCTTGTCTACTTGTCTGATCTTGTGAATAATGTGGTAAAGCCATGTTATTTTATATTGTTTATTTTTTTATATATCTTTAAATATTAACCTAAGTTTCCTGATTGAATTTCTCCAGTGTTAAGAACTGTAGTTCTGTGAACAACAATTTCTAAACCTTTAACTGGTTCAACGTAAGTATCAATGATTCCCATGTTATTATCGATAGTTTCATTAGTGTTATTAGTACTGTCCATAATGTTTCTGTACTCAAATACTCCTCCATCTTGTTTAACTGATTCCATGAAAGAATCTGCTAAAGTTTTGATTTCAAGTCTAGTTTGAACATTATTGAATTCAAATACGTAATCTTTAAGAATGTTAGCCATACCATCTTGAATATAAATAAGTACTTCTCTTACGTGAGCAGAAGAAAGTGCAGATTTAATAGATTGTTGTCCTGTTTTATTTCCTAAGATTGTTAGTCCAACACCTCTCTGGAATACAATCGGATTAATTCCGAATGGCTCTAGGATGTCTCTATCGCTTTTATCAAAAGAATATTCAACTCCTTTTACATTTGCACCAGAAACAACACCACGTCTTGGACCAGCCACGATTGACCATGGTAAGGCGTTAGTGTATTTGTCGATGTAATTGTTAGCAACGTAAGCTGCTGGTGGAACTATAATATCTTTTCCACTATCATTTACAACTAATCCAGGTGCGTAATAGAATGCATAATTTGCTCCTTCATTAATACTTGGAAGAGAATATAAAGAAGATGGGTTTATATCTAATCTACCTCCGTTGGCAATATACTGTGTTTTAAATACTCCATTTGCATCTTTAAACGATGGATCATTAGAAGTTTTAAAATCAGCTACAGTTGGCGCGTTTAAGATAGCAGCTGCATTTTCTCTGTCTTTTGCTAACTTAGAAAGGTTTGCCTTCGTGTTAATTCCATGTTTATCAAAAGAAGAGAAAGTATCTACAACATATCTAAAGTCAATAATATCTTTATCGATTAAAGCGTCATATAATCCATTACCTCCAGATAATGTGTTTAAATAATCCGTAATAGTTTTAACAGCTATATTTGCTTTTGGTAGTACAAAAGTTTTATAGTAGTTAGAAGAATTTGCAAATGAGTTAATATATCTGTCGTTGAACGCTGGTTCTATATTACAGAATATAGAGAATTCTGCATCTCCATTTCCATCAACATTCTTTTCAATTCTTTGAATTATTGCAAGTCTTCCAGCAACTGCTGAATCTACGTAAGATCCAACTGTAAGTGGGAATACTGCTGGAATGTCAGCTGCAAGGTATGATACTGTGAAGTTATCACTTCCAGATGTATGTGCAACTGTTCCATCAGTTAACTCTGCAGAAATTACTCTGCTAGTTGAAACATTGTAGAATTGAGATGTTACTGCAGTCGTTACTGTAGCGTTATTGTAAGATGAATTTACTTCAGCGTCAAATGTTATAGTAATAGATCCAAGTGCTGGTTCTCCTAATGTAACTCCGTCAATATCGAAATAATCGAAAGTAGTTCCTGTACCAAGATCTGATAAAATAGATGAATCTACTTCTGCATCAAATGTTAGAGTAACAACTTCGTCGGCTACTGGAGCAGCATTACTAACTGATACTAATTTAGCTCTAGCTTGAGTAGTTCCTCCAAATACATATTTACCAATTGGTAAAGCTGCTGCAACACTAGAAATCGCTGCTCCAACAACAGGGGTAAGTTCTACTTCCCAAACTCCAGGAGAAGGATTTGTCTGTGAAACATTAAGGTTATCTACATTTTGATAATCTGCTGAACCGGTAGATGCATCATTATTATACGTTGTGTTCGTTGCTCCTAACGTCTCTAACCATTCAGTATTTTCAGTTACCTCAGCGTATTCTCCAGGTGTTTCTGCATTTAAAAATTCTCCAACAAGATCGTTTTCTAATGTTCCATTGTCTTCTACATTAGTTATAGTAACAGTGTATGGTAATGTGGTTGAAACAGTAATAGCTCCAGTCTCTCCTGTACGTCCATTTTCTACTGATAATAATGTTGCATCAGATTTTACTTGTTCAACTGAGTGTGATAATAATTCAAAATCTTCATCAGCGTCAACTACATGACCTACGAAATCTACGTTAGTTCCGTTTTCTTCTGTTACCATTTCTTCATTAACTGCACAGAAAAGACCAGTTCTTCTAGCCTCTGCGTTAATCATTGATTCAACATATAAGTTTCTTCCTTCAAGATCTTTAAATCCTGGAAGAATAGAACCAGTGTATTGTGCAAGTAGTGTAACTTGTCTTAGGTTTGCAAATTCGCTTAACCTTTCAACTCTTAAACCTTCTCCGTTATCTCCGAAGTATGGTTTATAGATAGGATCACTTGACATAGTAGCTGCATCAAATTCTCCTTTGAATACAAATATGTCTAACATAAAGTCTGACATTCTATCTAATGGATTTAAGTATTCAGGAACATTTCCTTCACCATACCATTCTCTAGCAGTCAAATTGAATTC
>Ga0209136_1001232_pt1 | contig 17165 bp, 6 predicted proteins | sample SaaInl0LU_22_DNA_FD_184640 | JGI IMG/M metagenome (GOLD analysis project Ga0209136, IMG submission 184640) | Marine microbial communities from expanding oxygen minimum zones in the Saanich Inlet - ESP_90LU_22_DNA (SPAdes) (version 2) | ecosystem: Environmental > Aquatic > Marine > Intertidal zone... | reverse complement strand
CTATAATATTTAAAGAAGTTCCAGTGTTTCCACTATCACCAACTGTTAAATTATCAAATGTAGGTGAATCGGTTGTACGAACATTTTGGTTCATATTATAAACCTCAGTTGCACCTTGTCCAGTATTAATAGTACCAATATTAACTAAGTTACGAGATGTATCTACAATTTCAGTACCATTTAGTTTATATCCAAATACTGCATTTACACCAGTATCATCTAAAACTTGGAAATGTATTTTGTTTCCATCTTCTGGTTCATAGAAATCTAATCCTTCAGGTGTTGCTCTAATAGCCATATCAATTCCAGTATCCGAAGAACCATTAAAGAATATAGTTGGTTGAGTTACACCAGTTAAATAAAGATTGTTTGATTCTAATGCATTATCAGCATACCATCTATCGGATGATTCATCCCAAAAGAATTTTTTAGTTGTTGAAGAACCCCTTAATATCTCAATACCACCATCCTCCGAAGGAGTACCTGTTGTAAAGTTTGAATTAAGAGTTATAATATTATCTGCTAACAAAATTGTTTCGGTATTTACACTTGTTTGTGTACCCGTTACATTTAAGTTACCTGTTATGTTTAATGTTGTACCATCAAAAGTAAGATTACTTTCAACAGTTGCGTTTGGTGCAGTACCATTTAATGTAATTAATCCATTATCAGTTGTACCTGTTAAGGATAATGCTCCAGAACTACCACTTGAGCCAGAAGACCCACTTGAGCCACTACTTCCACTTGAACCAGATGAACCAGAAGACCCACTTGAACCACTTGAACCACTCGACCCACTGCTTCCGCTTGAACCACTTGAACCACTCGAACCACTTGACCCACTTGAACCACTAGTTGCAGATGTTCCGCTACTTCCACTTGAACCAGGCTGACCATCTTCTCCTGTTTCACCACTGGTTCCACTTGAACCACTACTTCCACTTGAGCCACTTGAACCAGATGAGCCTGAAGAACCAGATGAACCACTACTTCCACTTGAACCAGATGAACCACTTGAACCAGAAGAACCAGAAGAACCACTTGAGCCATCATCACCACTTGTTCCACTTGAACCATCTCCACCACCAGCACCAGTTAGACCAGATGAACCACTTGAACCAGAAGAACCAGAAGAACCACTTGAGCCATCTGAACCACTTGAGCCACTACTTCCACTTGAACCACTTGAACCACTTGAGCCAGAAGTACCAGAAGTACCACTTGTTCCATCTCCACCACCAATTCCATCTTCACCATCTATACCGGATGAACCAGAAGAACCACTACTTCCACTTGAACCAGAAGAACCACTTGAGCCACTTGAGCCACTTTCACCACTTGTTCCTGATGTTCCGTCTATACCATTAGTACCAGCTAGACCAGTTTCACCTTGAATACCCCTTGGGCCTTGTTCTCCGTCTTCACCACTTGTACCAGATGTACCACTTGAACCACTTGAGCCAGATGAGCCACTTGTGCCAGATGTTCCACTACTTCCACTTGAACCACTAGTTGCAGATGTTCCACTTGAACCACTTGTTCCACTTGAACCACTTGAACCACTAGTTGCAGATGTTCCACTACTTCCACTTGAGCCACTTGAACCACTACTTCCACTAGAACCACTTGTTCCACTCGTTCCACTCGTTCCACTTGAACCAGAAGAACCACTTGAACCAGAAGACCCACTTGAACCACTCGTTCCATCCTCACCACTTGTTCCACTACTTCCACTACTTCCACTTGTACCAGAAGTTCCAGATGTACCAGAAGTTCCAGATGTACCAGATGTACCGGCTGTTCCAGATGTACCAGCAGCATCTTCCCAACCATCGGAAGTGTATCTATAAATGTTAGTATCTGTTGTATTATAATATAGTTGACCAACTACACCACCAGATGGTGCTGAACTAAAGACTGGAATTACTACCGAATCTTTAATTAATACTGAGCCAGTAAATTGATGTGTATCACTACCCTCATCACCAAATACATTAGAACCAGATGCATAAATTACTGATGATGATATAAATGTTGTTAATAATTCTTGTGAAGTTATTCTACCTGTTACTGATAAGTTGTTTCCAACACTTAAATCGTTACCAATTGTTAAATCATTTTGTATATCAGAAGAACCTGTTACGGTTAAATCATTACCAATTGATACATTTCTAGTAATCGTACCATCAACTTGAATAGTTGTAGAACCAGTTACTAATAAATCATTGTTAATTGTTGTGTTTGTATCAACTACAAGTCCTAAATTTGGAGAAATTACTGCCTGTACTGAACCTGATTTTAGTCTATCGATATCTCCTAGTGCTTCTGCAGGTACATTGAATAATCCAGAACCATCTCCACTAATAAATCCACCAGATATTTCACCCGTTACAAATATACCACCACTAATAGATGCAGATGTATTAACTAAAAATCCATATTCTTCGGATATAGATGCACTTACAGACCCATCAAATATTTTACTTTGTGCTTCGGGTGTTAGTGCTTCAGGTGGAATGTTTATTAATTCAGAACCATCTCCTACAAAAGAACCACTATATGAAGATGCAGTTATCCCACCTTCTACATTCAAAGATGTACTAATATCAACCGATGAGGTTGATATATTTATTTGTTCTACACCTTGAACATCAATCGAAAGTAAACTTTGACTGACTTGATTTATTCCGTTAGGATTCTTTCCTCCGTATTCCATTAACCTCTATTTATGATATCTCTAATACTGATAAAATAACATCTGCAGAGTTATCTACATTAGATGTTACAGTTATCGAATCGTTTGCTTCTAAAACTACTTTTTGGTCACCACCAACTAAAACTGCCGATGAACCATTTGGGATAACTGCTCCTTTTACTAAATATTTAGTAACACTAGCAGAATTATCAGTTATTTGTACATCTACATAAATGTTTTGAGATACAATATTTGCTACATTTACACCAATCACAGTTGTTGATGTTGCCGCTGGTGTTGTGTAAACACCCAACCCACTCGTTCCAGCAGGTCCTTTTATACTATTTTTAAATATATTTGCCATATCTTATCCTAATGCTATTGAGAATGCTAAAGCAGAATCCAATACATCTACACCATCAACAGAAAAACTATTGTTTGGTAATAAATTTATTGAACCACTTACTTCAATTGAACCACTATTAATAATATTTACACCACCATCAGTATTTTCCGTACCAACGTTTAATGTTTGTGTTACAGTTAAATTAGTAAATTCAGCTTGTTCAACTGCAATATCTCCGATAAAAGAACCACTAAATGAACCAGTGTATGAACCTGTAAATGACCCACTTAACTCAGCGTATGCTGAAGGAGCCTGTGTAATCGAACCGGAAAAACTAGGTTGGTCTATTCTCATCTGATAATTACCTTTTCTTTGATATAAATATTAAATAAATATCTTTTAACTTCTAAGCAGGTCTATTAGGCCAAGTAATATCGTATGGGTCTGATTGATTTGTTATATCTCTTAGTGATTGTCTATATGTTTGCCAATCTGTTAGGGTTGAACCTGATATTGGAGAATCGTTAAATTGAGTCCAATCAGATTCAGATAATAACGAATCTCTACTACTCCGTACCTCTGACCATTTAATTTCTCTTCTTTTATTAATCGTTTCTGTATCCGCATCGGATATTGTATATGTTTGTATATAAATTGAACCAGATAATGTTGGTGTTACTTCAGTTACATCTTTTAAATCATCATTATCATATCCACTACTTCTTGGTTCAACTTTATAAATGTTGAATGATTCCAATAAACTATCTGTGATAATTGTTGGAAAACTTGTATTCAGATTTTCATTTTTTAAATTTTGAACTGAATATGGATAAGTTATTGTTGAGCCTGAAACTTTTAAGTACATATCTTATTATTTAAATGTTGCTGGTATTGAACCAAAATTAGTTAAACCACTACAAAAGGCAAAACAATCCGTACCAATAGGATTTGCACCCCTTTCAAATATTTCATCACCATTAGAATCTTCGGGAGTTACGCCTGTTAATAAATTTGCAGTTGTTGCCATATTAAATGCATTTGCAAAAGTAGTAACTTGTTGGTTATTAGTAAAAAATTGACTTGGAATTCCAGCTACCTTTCTGCAGTTTCTAAAAACTGATTCGAAGTTTACTACCAATGGGTTATTATCAAATAAACCACTTGGTATCGATGTTAAATTTAACAATGCATTAAATGTACCAGAAAAAGATGTTACATTTGTATTGTTATCAAATAAATCAGATGGTATTTGTGTAATACCTAAACAAAATACAAATGTATTAACAAATGAAATTGCATTTGATGAATAATCAAACAAACCATTTGGTATAATAGTAATACCAGTTTGTCTAAATGTAGAATTAAATCTTTTAACAGTATTTAAACCATCATTTAATATTGCATTATTAGAACCATCTGCTGGAATAGTTGTTAAATTACCACAACCATAGAAATCCACTTCTTCGAATTGAACCACACCCCAATCATCAACTGATTTGTATAAATTTTTATATGATGGGTTATTATCAACACTAAAACCTGGACAATATCCACTAACTATAATTTGATAAGTACCAGATGATGTATATGTATGAAATCTATCTGCTTGTGTTACTGAAATAATAGTCGAACTACTACCATCTCCCCAAGATACTGTTAAATTTGGTTGTATACCACTAGGTGCTGTGATTGGTAACTCAATTTGAGTACCGTTTGATGTTGTTTCTATTGTAAATTTAAAAGGTCTCAAATCTCCTGCATTTATTGATAATAATCTTCTTGCTATACTCATAATACATAACTCATTAACTTATATTGTTTGCACTTAGGAATCCATAATAACTACTCCCTCCATCATAAGTATAGAATACTAATATATCTTTTCCGTTTGAGGTTAGTGTTGGTGCTGCTCCATTTGCCCATTGTATTGATGAAGGCCAGTTGACTATACCAGTTCCTGAGCTTCCATCTTCTATTAATACAGTGAATCCAATTGCACGGCCACCTGTTGGTGCATTTGAAATACTAATTGTAATTGTTCCAGTTCTATTAAGTCTAAAATTGTTGGCAGTAGATAAATCTATTACTGTGCCACCAGACGAATCTCCAATATTATTGTAATTTTCATGGAATCTAGTAGAGAATGTTGCATCAGTTACATCTAAATCACCTCCTACATCTAAATCACCACTTATATCTACATTTCCAGTTACATCTAATAGAGCTCCATCAAATGTTAAGTTTTGTTCTGCAGTTCCAGTTCCATCACCATCCATAGTAAGAACTCTATCTGCTGCATCATTAGCAACAAATAAAAATCCACTTGTACCACTTGAACCACTTGAACCATCTCCACTAGTACCAGAAGAGCCCGATGAACCACTTTCTCCACTTGTACCACTTGAACCACTACTTCCGAATAATGTACCATCTTGTCCACTAGTTCCACTTGTACCACTACTTCCACTTGAACCACCTTCTCCACTTGTACCACTTGAACCAGAAGTACCACTTGTACCACTACTTCCAAATAAAGTTCCATCTTGTCCACTAGTACCCGAAGTTCCACTTGAACCACTTGAGCCAGAAGAACCACTTATACCAGATGTTCCACTAGTACCAGATGTTCCACTGCTTCCGAATAATGTACCATCTTGTCCATCTGTACCACTTATACCACTTGTTCCACTTGAGCCAGAAGAACCACTTATACCAGATGTTCCACTTGTTCCACTTGTTCCACTACTTCCAAATAAAGTTCCATCTTGTCCATCCGTACCACTTATACCAGATGTACCACTTGAACCAGAAGAACCACTTATACCAGATGTTCCACTTGTTCCACTTGTTCCACTTGTACCACTACTTCCGAAAAATGTACCATCTTGTCCATCTGTACCACTTATACCAGATGTACCACTTGAACCAGAAGTACCACTAGTTCCACTAGTTCCAGATGTACCACTTGTTCCAGATGAACCAAAGAACGTACCATCTTGTCCACTACTACCACTACTTCCACTCGTTCCACTTGTACCAGATGTTCCACTTGTTCCTGGTATCCCTTGTGCACCACTTGTTCCAGATGTACCAGAAGTTCCACTAGTTCCACTTGTACCAGAACTCCCAAAGAACGTTCCATCTGTACCACTTGCACCTGATGTACCAGATGTACCACTGCTTCCACTTGTACCACTAGTACCAGCACCAGATGTTCCACTTGTACCAGAACTTCCGAAGAATGTTCCATCTGCCCCACTTATACCAGATGTACCAGATGTACCACTGCTTCCACTTGTACCACTAGTACCTGCACCAGAAGTTCCACTTGTTCCAGATGTACCAGAACTTCCAAAGAACGTTCCATCTGCCCCACTTGTTCCAGATGTACCAGATGTACCACTGCTTCCACTTGTACCGGAACCAGAAGTTCCACTAGTTCCACTTGAACCAGAACTTCCGAAGAATGTTCCGTTTACACCACTTGTACCACTTGTTCCGGCTGAACCAGATGAACCTTGTTGTCCACTTGTACCAGATGTACCAGTTGTTCCGCTAGAACCACTTGTTCCAGATGTTCCGCTTGAACCAGAACTTCCGAAGAATGTTCCATCTACACCACTTGTTCCAGAAGTACCACTACTTCCACTGCTTCCACTTGAGCCACTTGTTCCAGAAGTTCCTGATGAACCAAAGAATGTACCATCTTGTCCTTTAGCACCACTTGTTCCACTTGTACCACTTGTACCACTAGTGCCCGATGTACCAGATGAGCCAGAAGTTCCACTTACACCAGATGAACCAGAAGTTCCCGATTCACCTTGTTGGCCACTAGTACCACTCGTACCACTACTCCCACTACTTCCTTCTGCAGATGTACCACTCGAACCAGATGAACCAGATGTTCCACTACTTCCACTTGTTCCACTCGTACCACTTGAACCACTACTTCCTTCGGCAGATGTACCAGATGACCCACTTGTTCCACTTGTTCCACTTGAACCAGAGTCACCCCTATCACCAACTGCAACTAAAGATACAACAATATCATCACCATTTGTGAAAGGAGAGGCTGTTGAGAAACCTGTATTTGATAAATCACTAAGAGTCCACCAATCACCATTATCGGTTAATTCACCTATTGCAAATAATAAGTATTCATCAGTATTGAACTTTTTAGCAATTCGTATATGTGCTTTTACTGCTGATGTAACGGAGTCCATCGTTTCCATAAACGATTGAACACTTCCCCCATCATCATCAGTTTCACTAATATAAATTTCATTACCTATATTTTGTGAAGAGTTATTTATTCTAAGTCTACCAGCAGATGGTTCTGAATTTCCTATTGCTGATGCGAATGTGTAATCAAATGATGCTCCACCGAAGTTACCATCTTTACCACTTGTACCACTACTACCTTCTGCCGATGTTCCAGATGAACCAGATGTTCCACTTGAACCAGATGAACCTGAAGTTCCATTTGTACCACTCGTTCCAGAAGTTCCAGAAGAACCAGAGGAACCACTTGTTCCGCTTGTACCAGAAGAACCAGATGAGCCTGATGTTCCGCTTGTACCATTACTACCACTTGTCCCAGAAGTACCACTACTTCCAGAAGTTCCTTCTGAACCAGTTGTTCCACTCGTTCCACTACTTCCACTTGTTCCAGATGTACCAGCAGAACCTCCACTACCAGATGTACCGCTTGTTCCAGAAGTACCTGCCGTTCCGCTTGTTCCAGATGTTCCACTACTTCCAGATGTACCGCTTGTTCCTGCTGAACCAGAAGTTCCATTGGTACCTGAAGTTCCAGATGTACCAGCTGAACCACTACTTCCTTCTGCTCCACTCGTACCGCTTGTTCCAGAAGTACCATTCGTACCTGTTGAACCACTACTACCACTACTACCACTTGTCCCAGATGTACCAGCTGAACCTGAAGAACCTTGCTCTCCACTCGTTCCACTACTACCACTACTACCACTACTTCCGCTTGAACCAGAAGAACCAGAACTTCCACTCGTTCCAGAAGTACCAGATGTACCGCTTGAACCAGACGAACCTGATGTTCCACTACTACCGCTTGAACCAGATGAACCACTACTTCCACTTGAACCAGATGTTCCACTACTTCCACTTGTACCAGAAGTACCCGATGAACCTGAGGAACCACTACTTCCAGATGAACCAGAAGTTCCAGAAGAACCAGAAGAACCAGAAGAACCCGATGTTCCGCTTGTTCCGTATTTATTTACTATCTCAATCTGACCTACCATTGATGAATGGTTAGCACATTGATAAACTATGTTATTTGGTGCATCTTCAGGTATTCTATAACTTATGAATACTGATGTACTATGATTTCCATTTGTTGGGTCATTGTTTAGTGTACCAGGTACATCATCAGTATCCTCACTAGCTAATCTTAATGCAAATGGATGTCCATTACCTACACCACTTAAATCGAAATAATAAAGTTCTCCTTTTACTAATGTTAGTTTTGGGAAGTTTCCAGCATATCCATCAAATGAATATTGGAATCCTGCATTTATTACTTTATATAATCTACCACCTTCTCTACCTGATGAACCAGAAGTACCACTTGTACCAGCTGAACCACTTGTTCCACTACTACCACTACTACCACTTGTCCCAGATGTTCCAGAAGTACCACTACTTCCACTACTTCCACTACTTCCACTTGAACCAGAAGTTCCCCCAGTACCAGATGTACCAGACGAACCTGATGTTCCACTACTTCCACTACTTCCACTTGAACCAGATGAGCCGGATGAACCACTACTTCCACTCGTACCAGATGTACCAGCTGAACCAGAAGTACCACTTGTACCTCCACTACCAGAAGAACCAGAAGAACCAGAAGTACCAGTTGTACCAGATGTACCACTACTACCACTCGTACCAGATGTTCCACTTGTACCACTTGTACCTCCACTACCAGAAGTACCACTTGAACCAGATGAGCCTGAAGAACCCGATGTACCAGATGTACCAGCTGAACCACTACTTCCAGATGAACCAGAAGTACCTCCACTACCACCTGTTCCAGATGTACCACTTACTGCAGTTACATCTCTTTTGAAAACCTGTCCAGTTGATTCATTAATAACAAGAACTGTATCTGAACTACCCGTTTCTAATCCTATTAGTTTTGCACTACCAGTTACTACTAAACTACCACTTACTTCAAATCTTCCAACAAATGAACCAGTACCATTATTTGGTAAGAAATTTTCTCCTACAAAATCACCAGCGTTTAATGCAAATGAAGCAGTTGCTGCATAAGATGCTGAAAGTACAGTCATCGAAGAAGTTTGGTCATTTCTTACATAATCTTCAGCCGATACTGCGTTAACTGCATAAGATGCTGAAAGAGCGTATGATGCTGAAAGTACAGTCATCGATGCCGTTTGGTCAGTTCTTACAAAATTATCAGTATTAAAATCACCAGCGTTTACAGCGAATGAAGCAGTTTCAGCATAAGATGCTGAAAGAACTGTCATTGAAGCCGTTTGACTACTTTTTACATATTGTGATAAGTTTCCAAGTTCAGCAAGTGATGCAGAATCAAATCCTACTAATGATGATGCAGTTCCAGCGTTTTCTGCAAATTCTGAATAAGATGCAGAATTAACTAAACCTACAACGTTACTACCTTCTACAAATCCGGCCAATCTACCACCCGTACCAATTACCGCTTGTCCACTTGTCAATCCACTAAAGGTTACTCTAATAGATGAACTATCAATTGATTCAATAGCTTGTGGAATAATTTGTCCATTTGAACCAGTTTCATAAATTTGAACTACTGGGTAATCAAGAGAAAAATTATGTTGGAATGTTACTTGAGTTACATCTGAGAATGGGAATACTGCCGTATCACCAAATTGAGATACAGGTCTAAACTTATTAGCATCTGCATCAAATATTAAAATATCTAAATCATCAGGTACATCTATACCAACATTTTCACCTTGATATGAACCTACAAATGATGATGTAATTCTTGGTGAGAATATTTCATCAGTTACAGTTATCTTAGATGCACTTACATCATTTTGGAAATTAACTTCTCCGAAGAATGTTGAACCACTAGCAATAGACCTCACTACAAAACCATCATCAGGAGTAACCGATGCGGTTACTGAACCACTAAGTATCCTACTTTGGTCTAACCCTTCAATAGCATCAGCAGGAATATTAAATAATCCCTCACCACTACCACTAAAGAATCCACTTCCCGATGGTATAGTTACGGCTCCACTAATATTAAGTGAACCAGTAAACTTAGAACCAAATTGAGGTGAATATACTTCAAATCCTCTAGTTGGTTCAACAGATGCACTTATACCACCACTAATAATTTGAGGTAATTGTAAATCCTGTAATGCATCAGCTGGGATGTTGAATAAACCTCCACCATCACCAACGAATAATGTACCACTAATTTGATTGTTTACAACTAATCCTAAATTTGGAGAAATAGATGCAGTTGCTGAACCAGATATAATTCTATCTAATTGTAAATCTTCAAGTGCATCTAATGGAATGTTATATAATCCACCACCATCTCCACGATATAAAGATGCAGTTATAGATTCCGAAACATGCAATGAACCACTTAGTTCTACTTTAACTGAACCAGAATTAACAGATGGGTCTAAGTTTTCTACTCTAAAGAACCCTAATGGGTCAACTGATGCGGTTACTGAACCTGTAAATATTTTAGATGAATCAATTGCTAAATTAGCAATATCAATGTTTGTAATTCCACTACCATCACCAGTAATAATTCCACCAACTTCTAATGATTGTGAAATATTTACAGAACCACTAAAAGATGAATCTACACTTGAACTTGAGTTATTACTAAATACTTTAAATTCCGTTAAATCCAATGATGCCGTTGCAGAACCACTTTCTAATTTGTTTAATGTAAGTGCTAAATTAGCAATATCAATGTTTGTAATTCCACTACCATCACCACTAAATATACCACCACCTCCAACAGTTATTGAACCAGATGTTACTAACGAACCAGTGATTATAGAACCACTAACTGGTGATGTTACTATGAAAGTATCACCACTTGCAACCGATGCCGTTGCCGAACCACTTGATATAAGAGGTGCAGCTGCAGCTTGTACATTTTCTAAGTTTGAACCATCTCCGAAATAAACACCAGTATATGAACCACTAAATGAACCACTTAATACTAAATCACTATTTCTATTTTCAAATCTATTTGATTCTGATACAAATACTAATACATCATTGTTAGATGCTGAACTAATTTGTACATCATGTAAATCTGATAAACTTTCTCCTAATTTGGGTCTAACTAATAAATTAAGAGTTTGTCCAGTTATAGTAGTTATAAATGCTATCGAAGATTTTAAATTTGGTGCTTGTGGTTTTTCATTTGTTAATCCACCTGGTCTTAATGGGTCAGAATATAAAGTTTCACCTTCTACCCATACAGAACCCGTATATTTTAATCCAGCAGTTTCTAAATCAACGATATTTAAATCACTAACATAACCAAACCAAGTTGCAAATCCTTGTCCGTTATTTTTTATAGTTTCAGTAAGTACACCAACTATTTTATCTTCATCATAAGTACCATCAGTAATTGCCTTAACAACACTCAATCTATTATTAGAAGTAGGTTGTGATGGTGCTACCATTACTAAAGTACCATTTTCTAAAGTAGCTCCAGTTTTATTTACTACATATGGATAGTATATGTTTTGTCCAATTTGTAATGATGCAGTTGCACCACCCATACCCAAATCAAGAGTACCATCCGTTTCATTCCATTTTAATCTACCAGGAATTGTTTCATATGAATTATCACCAACTTTGAAATCAACTAATGATGATGATACAAAAGATGCAGATACATTTTGTGATGATAATAATGTTGCTGAAGAAACTCCACTAACATCTAAACCACCAGTTATTGCGGTATTACCTATTAATCTTATCTGAGATATTGTTGGTGCTTCTCCTAATTTTCTAACTATATTACCAAAGGATGCAGAAGTCTCTGTGTAGTAGTATAATACGTTTGGTGAACTTCCACTTACTTCTATGTTTATATATGCTCCAGATGTTCCAGCAGCTGCTGCTCCAGATGTAATAGTTGTAGTATATTCAATACCACCTTCTAAAGTTCCATCATATGTTCTTGAAAATCTAAATGGATGAAGTAAGTTTGAAGAATCCGATAAATCAAAATAATACGAAGTATTATCTAAAAGTTTTAATTTTGGTCTTGGTAACCCTTGTACAAAGAATTTATTTTCAGCAACTGTTACAGATTGAGTTATTGGTATATTTTCAATAACAGCCGATTCAGATACAACTAAACCACCGGAAATTATAGTATCACCCTCTATTGATGCTGATGAATTTACCTTAAATCCAAATGCTGGGTTAACCGATGCAGTTATACTACCACTTGCTATAAATGATAACTCTTCTACCTTTTCAGCAAGTGCTGAAAGTGGAATATCAAATAAATCTCTACCCGAACCACTAAATGAACCACTAAATTCATTTGCTTTTACAATAGGAGCATTAATAGTTTCAGTTACATCCAATCCACCACTTATGATAACAGTATCTTCAATTATTGTTTGGGTGATTGGATAACTTTTTACTTTTTTAATTTCTCCACCCATTCCATTGTGATTAACACAATAGTAATATAAAGTATCAGGTGTATCAGCGGTTATTTCAATAGTAACTTCAGAACCATCCGTACCAGCAAGAACACTTCCAGTATCCACACTACCAGTAAATGGAACCCCACCATTATGTACACCATGTTCGATTGTTGAAAATCTTATCGGATGTGAATTATTTGAAATATCTGATTGATTAAATGTATATGTACTACCACTTACTAAATAAAGTAAAGGTTGTCTATATCCATCTATTTCATATTTGTTACCATCATCAGTAGAAATTACTTTTACAATTTTAATCTCATTATCAGCAGCCCAAGAATTAGATGCAGATACTATTAAACTACCACTTGTAGTTATACCTTCATCAAATCTACCAGTTGAATTTACTTCAAATCCTCTAGTCGGATGAACTGATGCTGTTACTGAACCACTTACAATTCTAAATGCTTCTTGCGTTATTGCTGAAAATGGTATATCGAATAAATCTTTACCACTACCACTAAACGAAGAACCGCTACTTAATCTTACACTACCACTAAATGTAGAACCACTTTCTATTGAGGTTACTACAAACCCATCATTAGGATTAGTTGATGCAGTTACACTACCACTTGCTATTAATGGAGATATTTCAGAAAGAGCTGATAATGGTATATCGAATAATTCAGCACCACTACCACTAAATGTAGAACCACTACTTATTCTCAAACTACCACTAAAGGTAGAACCACTTTCAATTGAAGTTACCACAAATCCCTCATCAGGACTCACAGAAGCAGTTACTGAACCACTTGATATTTGGAATGCATCTTCTGAAAGTGCTGATTGAGGTATATTAAATAAACCTGCCCCATCTCCAATAAAACCACTTGATGTTATTACTCCACTAGCAGTTATATTTCCTTCTATTGTAGTTTCACCAAATAATTTTTGAGTATCGTTTCCACTACTATCACCAAGTACATTTGAACCAGTAGATATTACTATTGATGAAGAAATAAAGTTTACAAATAATTCTTCTGCTGTAATTCTACCACTAACCGATAAATCACCTTGAATTGAAGATGATGTATTTACTACGAATCCTAAATTTGGGGATATAGATGCAGTTGCTGAACCACTTGCTATTTTAAATGCATCTTCTGATAATGCTGATAATGGAATATTATTTAACTCCGAACCATCTCCTGCAAATGAACCACTAAATGAACCAGTAATTTCATCTGCTATAATTTTTGGAACATCTAATGTTTCTGTTATAGAAACACTACCACTAAATTCAGATTTTACTGAACCTGTTCCGAATACTTTAAATGTACCATCAGGTAAAACTGATGCGGTTACTGAACCAGTTGTGATTAAATTAGAAACCAATGCATCTTCAACTAATGCAGATTTTGGAATATTAAATAGTTCAGCCCCACTACCACTAAATACAGAACCACTACTTAATCGCAAACTACCACTAAAAGTAGAACCACTAAGTTCAGATTCTACAACAAATCCAGTTTGTGGATTAACTGAAGCAGTTACACTACCACTTGCTATAAATTTAGCTTCTCTAGATACTAATGATTCTATGGATTCTTGTGCATCGGTTGAAAGTGCTGAAAATGGTATATCGAATAAATTAGCACCACTACCACTAAATGAACCTGTTTGAACTTCTACGTTACCACTAACTAATAAAGAACCACTTAATTCGGTTGTTATTGAACCAGTTCCGAATACTCTAAAGAAACCATCAGGTGATACAGAAGCAGTTACCGAACCAGTTGTTATTAAATTGGAAAGTAATGCATCATCAACTAATGCTGATTTAGGAATATTAAATAAGTTTTCACCACTACCACTAAAGAATGAACCAGATGATAAAAATACAGAACCACTAAATGTAGAACCACTTTCTATTGAGGTTACTACAAATCCCGCATCAGGTGATACGGATGCAGTTACAGACCCACTTGTAATGAATGTTGATAATAGTGCATCTTCTGTTAGTGCTGAACGTGGTATATCGAATAAATCTTCACCACTACCACTAAATTTCGAACCACTATTAAGTTGAACTGTTCCACTAACAAACAATGAACCACTTAATTCAGTTGTTACTGAACCAGTTCCAAATACTCTAAAAAATCCATCAGTTGAAACTGATGCCGATACTGAACCAGTTGTGATTAAATTAGAAAGGTCTGCATCTTCAGTTAATGCTGAACGAGGTATATCGAATAAATCCCTACCACTACCACTAAATACTGAACCAGATGCCAATTGAACATCACCAAAGAATGTTGAACCATTATCTATTGAAGTTATAACAAATCCCTCATCAGGTGAAACCGAAGCAGTTACTGCTCCACTAATAATTAAATTTGTTTCTAATGCATCATCCGTTAATGCACTTTTTGGTATATTGAATAAGTTCTCACCACTACCACTAAATGAAGAACCACTATTAAGATTTACATTTCCACTAACCAATAATGAACCACTCAATTCAGTTGTTACCGAACCAGTTCCAAATACTCGGAAGAATCCATCTTGGGAAACTGAAGCAGTTACTGAACCAGTTGTTATTAGATTAGAAAGTAGTGCATCATCAGTTAATGCACTTTTTGGTATATTGAATAAGTTTTCACCACTACCACTAAAAGCAGAACCACTATTAAGTTGTAAGTTACCACTAATAAAAGTAGAACCACTTAATTCGGTTGTTACTGAACCACTTGATTGTACTCTGAAAAATCCATCAGTTGAAACCGATGCGGTTACTGAACCTGTTGCTATAAGAGCAGAAGTTAATGAATCTGGTGCAAGTGCTGATTTTGGAATATTAAATAAATTCTCACCACTACCACTAAATGCCGAACCAGATGTTAATTGTATATTACCAAATACATCCAATGAACCAGTTACTTCAACCGAGCCTGTAAATTCTTGCTTATCTGTTGAAAGTTCACCAAATCTATTTGAACCTGAAGAAAATATAATTGAAGATGATATAATTTCAACAATTAATTCTCTTGCTACGATTCTATTATCAACTATTAAATCACCAGTAACTTTAACATCACCAGTCACATCTATATCTCCATCAAATGATGATGATACGTTTACTAAAAATCCAGTATTTGGTGAAATTGATGCTGATGCAGAACCTGATAATAATCTTACTGCTTCTGGAAGGTTATTTAATTGAGAACCATCTCCAGCAAATGAACCACTAAAAGAACCTGTTACTTGTTCTAATTGAAGAGTAGTAACAAATAAACGATTACCCTCAGAATCAGAGGCAACCAATGCAATCGAACCAGATGAAAGTGAACCACTTATTGGAACACCTAAATTTGGTTCAGCTTCATTTAATCGTAGATATTCGTACCTATCTTCAGAAACATTGATAGGTTTTACTACTCTAACCTTCCCGCTTAATAATTGGCTCATTTATTATTAGTCTTAGTATATAATTATTCGTTTGCACTTTCAAGAATCGATAATATCACCGTTAAATTTGTAGAACCTGATACAATTAGTGAAAATTGTTGTTCCAATACTAATTTACCTGCTACAATTGGTGATAGTGAATCACCTGCTGGAATAGTTACATTAGTAATTAAATCTACGGGTTGTTGTTCAACTCTTGTTGGGTTTGATATCGTATCAGATATCGCACCTAATAAATCAACTGATGCTGATATTGAACCTGTTTCTGCTATTAGAGTATTATCAAAAGATTGCGTTACATCAAATTGATAAAATCTAGCAACATCAACAGAACCAGTTATTGATTCATTAATAAGTATTTGCTCTACCAACTTAGTGGCATAATCAATACTTTGATATGATGCAGTAAAATAATCATTAGGTATTAAAATCTCACCATTCTTATTGTAATAAGAAAGAGCGGCTTTTTTGGATTGTAATGTACCCCCACCAATTAAATCAGCCTCAACACCATCCACAGCTGTTCTAACATATGCTTCAAAGAAAGAAGATGTAAAGCTAAATGGAATTTGTGTTAAATTGTTTTGAAAATTAATATATGCAGCAGATTCTTTTTCTAAAAATGTTTGATTTTTTTCTATAAGTGCCGATGCACTAAAAAAACTACCAGTATTAGTGATTGAATCTACTTGAGGAACTGGTAAATCCCTATTACTTGTTATACTAATAGTAACAGGTTCATCTATTGGTCCAGTATTCGTTATTTGTGCAGATAATAAAATAGTTGAAACTCCTTTAGGAGCTGAATAAACTACATCGCTATCACCAGTCAAAGTGGTAAGTACGGATTTAAATGCGTTTAGTGGTATTAATTCTTCTGCCATATCCTATATAAATATTTGATTTCTTTTTTATCCTTAATCTTGCAGTGCTAATGAGAATGGTGTTACAAGTGAGA
>Ga0209136_1001220_pt1 | contig 17238 bp, 13 predicted proteins | sample SaaInl0LU_22_DNA_FD_184640 | JGI IMG/M metagenome (GOLD analysis project Ga0209136, IMG submission 184640) | Marine microbial communities from expanding oxygen minimum zones in the Saanich Inlet - ESP_90LU_22_DNA (SPAdes) (version 2) | ecosystem: Environmental > Aquatic > Marine > Intertidal... | reverse complement strand
TACTGTATTTATATCCGCCAGTATTATCTGCACCAAACTCCCCTAAAAAAACAGGTATATTGTTATTTGTAGCCCATGTAAAAACTTCATCAAATCTAGTTGTTAATAAGTCTTTCTCTTGAACTGAACCCCAAGATTCATTATCCCTAGAGTCTGCGCTAGAACTTGTAAAATCAAATGGCTGGTAATAATGAAAGGTTGCTATTAAATAACTATCACTAGAAATAATTGAAGGATCAATTTGCAAAGGCGCTTGATGTGAAGTTTCTGTTCCACCTGTAATGATTACATTTCGAGTTCCATTACTTCCTCCAGAGGCTCTTATAATTGCTAAAATATCAGTATTGAGCGTATCCATATCTGTCTTGCTCATATGAAAATAGGGCTCGTTAATAACTTCAAATAATAAATTATCAGAATGGTTTTTAAAGCGGTCTGCTACCTGAGTCCAAATAGCTCTAAATTTATCATTATCGGCAGCTCTTTTTGCTGAACTTGGGTGTGTATATTCTGATTCTCCAGAATCAAATGTGTAAATAAACTCAGATTTTAAAGTTGAGCCGTGAAGATCAATGATGGTTACAAGGCCTTGATTTAGAGACCAATTAACTACCTGCTGAACTCTATCAAGGTATACTGAACTAACAACATAATCTGCTGATGTTCCGGTATAAGCTCCTGCAGTTCCAGCAGTACTAGAATACCCAGAAGTATCGCCTGTAGTTCGAGTCCCAAAAAAGTCAATAGGAATTCGAACATTAGTAAAACCAGCGGCAGCAACATCGATAAAATATTGTTCCTCAGCAGCAGCAGCCCAGTTTCCTTCTATAGGAGCACTAAGAACGTTTCCAAGGTTTATCCCTCTTCCCATTTGAGAGACCATATCATATGGAGCTGTTTGAGCAAACAAGACAAAAGGTGCCAGATAAACCACTAACAGTAATAATACTTTATTTTTCAACATAAAACCATTTTTAAATAAAGCCAATGCATTTGCATTGGCTTTATTTAATACGTACTGAATTTATAATTTTATTTCTTCTTTTGATTCTGTTTTTTTAATAGTGCATTAACCGTTTTAATTTCTTCTTTAGAAAATAGTACAGACAACTTATCATTTGTGTCTTTATATGACTTATTGTAAATTATTTTCTTTTCTTCTTTTGATAAATCGTTGCCTTTTATTTGTTTTGAAGTTTCTTCATATTTGTCCAACAAAATGGCATACAACAAAGTTTGTTCACTCTCATTTAAATCCATGGCCTCGGCAATATGTTGTGCATTTGTAGTTGCCTTTTTTTCTTGGTAGGACTGTCTTTGTGCATTAGCTGTGGACAAAAAACCACACAATACAATCAGTAAAATTATTTTTTTCATTTCTATTGGTATTAAAGGTTTAAAACGTTAATTGGATTTTATGAATTTTTTCGTTGAAACAGAATCATTCTCGTCAACAATTTTTAAGATATATGCTCCTGGCTTTAATTTATTTACATTCAAACTATTTGTGTTTTCTTTAACCATTACTTTTTGTCCTAACAAATTAAACACTGCTAGTTTCTTAATTCCCGAACGTGAATCTATTGATAAAATATCTGAAACTGGATTCGGGAATAATTTCATTTTTTCAATACTTGAAAAATCGTCTACCCCAAGTGATGACGTTAGAACCAAAGAAACATCATCAACTTTAATAGATGAATCTACCGTTTTAAGACGAATTCTTGCCGTTACATTAGCTGCAGCTGGAATATCATGTGTTCTTACAACTTGTTCCCAAACACCTGTGTTTACTATGGTATAGTCTCCTTCTACAGGAAGTACGTTTCCAGAATCTGTAACAAAAAACCAAGGAGTAACAACCTGACCTGCTGTCCCTTTTACATAAAATGTAAATGTATAATTATCCATTTCAACCGCAAATGCAGCAGCCGATTGCAGGCGATTATTATTGTTATCGCAAGCATTTATTTGCCAACAGCCGCTACCATCAGCGGTATTAGTTTCAGATGAGTCGTAAGCTCCTAATTCTGCTCCAGTGCAACCACCAACAGCATCACCTCTCCAATCATCCCCTGAGGTGAACGTTGGATTCAATAATAGATTTGTTTGAGCAAACAATCCTGTACTTAATAAAATTGTACAAATAATTAATGTGTATTTTTTTTTCATAATATATCGTGTTTTAAGTTATTTTATGGATCTAATTTAATGGTATCTTTAAAAAAGTTGGGGGTGAAATGATTATTTGAAGGGGTAATATGGCTTATTTCATTAATTCGCTACAAAAAGTGCTAATAAGCCTTTTAAGTTTTCATGTATATTGGATGTAATGTACTTATATTTAATATTTTAAAATATACCGAATGTACCTTTGTAGCCTTTTTCTAATAGCATTTTAATCATTTTTTTAAGATTGCCTTGACCAATAGAAATGGTTTTAGAGCCTCTTTTTTTATACCATTTAAAGTATCGCACCATAAAAAAAGTAGAATTTGTTTGATAATACTGCCGTAATTCTCTAATTGTGGATGTGCATGTTTATGACGAAAATGATAGATGATACCTATATCATATTGCGGTAAACGTTTCATAATTTCTAATTGATTTTTGGGGTCTCCAAACCAACCACCATGATTGTACAATGCAATTTTACAGTTAACTTTTTGAGCTTTTTCAGAAAGATATGAAATCATGTCTTGCGCTTTCTTAAGCGATTGAGATTCGGATAATCCCTCAAAAAACTCAGCATCGATACCTACCCAGATTTAAGTGGATAATTCTGTAACTTTTAAACTTTCAAACACCATTTCGTTTGCGCGTTTAAGAGCTGTCAAAGTATCTTTATTGTTTATATAGAGCCAAACAGCGCTAATTTTGATGCCTTCGGATTTCGCTATGTTTAGCTCGTCTACCATGGTTTCTACGTGCTTTTTTCTCCCTCCAAAAGCATATTGACTGAAACCAAGATTTTTTATCATAGCAACACGTTCTGAAGGGGTGCGCTCCAATTTATCAAAAGCAACTATAGACCACGGAATGAGGTTTTCAGTTCTAAAAGGAGTTTCAACTTTATGACAAGAAAAAATCATGACTAGAAGTATCGCTGATAAAAACAAATATCTACTAATCATGATTTTAGTTTAAAAAAAATTATGTACTCTAATTCTCTTTTTTAGTTAAAATCTGTTGAACAGACTCTTCATCCTTAATATCATCTACAATTCTACCAAAATCAGTGTCGGTTATTTTTCTAAAATCTACTAAACTTTTATTATCCTCAAATTTGATCATTAAGTTTTTCAATTTCAACTTTAGCTCAGTAATCACCTCAGCATAATCTGGATTATTATAAATATTATTCACTTGACCTGGATCTTTTTCTAAATCATACAGTTCCCAAACATCAATGTTGTAATAAAAATGAGCTAACGTATATTTTTGAGTTCTTATACCATAATGTGGCTGTACATGATGCCAAAACGGAAACTCATAATAATGATAATACATTGAATCTTGCCAATCTTTTGGAGTATTGCCTTCTAAAACAGGAACAAAACTAGTGCCTTGCATTTTTTGAGTCGTCGAAATACCCGCTAATTCTAGTAAGGTTGGCGCAAAATCTATATTTGTAATAATGTCTTCATTAACACTTCCTGCCTTTATTTTTTCTGGGTATTTTACCATAAAAGGCATTCTTAAAGATTCTTCATAAATAAAACGTTTATCAAAAAAACCATGATCACCTAAATAGAAACCTTGATCTGAAGTTAATACAATAATGGTGTTTTCTTCTAGATTATTTTCTTTTAAATAGCCTAAAACACGTCCAACATTATCATCAACCGATTTAACACAGGCGAGATAATCTTTAATATAGTTTTGATACCTCCATTTTCTTCCCTCTTCATCACTCATCCCCTCTGGCTGAACGATCTCGCCTGGTTTAGCACCATAGAAATCCCATTTGATACTTTCTTTTCCTTTCTTTAAATTCTTTGGACGCTCTAGTTTCATATCTCTACGACTAAAATATTCCATCGTCATTTCCGTATCTCCGGCCGTTTGTTCACGCCCTTCGTAAGTATCATTAAATGTTGCTGGATAAGGCATTTCTATCTCATCCCATAATGTTTCATACTTTGTGTCTGGTTCCCAAGGTCTATGTGGCGCTTTGTATTGTAGAATCATTAAAAATGGTTCCTTGGAAGTTTTTGTAGAATCGAGCCAAGTCAATGCAAAATCTGTACTTAAATTAGTCGCATAGCCTTTTTCTTTTACATCGGTTCCATTATCATTAAAAACAGGATCCCAATAATGACCTTGTTGACCTGCAGAATTATGGTATTTAAAAGTATCGAATCCAACAGGTTCTGTTCCTAAGTGCCATTTACCAAATAAGCCAGTTTTGTAGCCTTGTTTTTGAAATTCTTGAGGAAACGTCCACTGCTCTGAATTAAACTTTCCTCCACTTTCGTTTTTATAGTACCCATTTAGGTTACTATAATTCCCTGTTAATATAGCCGCTCTACTTGGTCCACAAATAGCATTGGTAACTAAAACATCTTGAAATAGCATGCCTTCCTTTGCAACTTTATCAATATTTGGGGTTGGTGCAATCTCTTTATAAATCCCACCATAAGCACTTATAGCTTGAGTGGTTAAATCATCTGCCATGATGTAGATGATATTTGGCTTCACAGTTGGTGCTACTTTTGCTGAAACAGTTGTAGTAGATTTTACAGTGTTACAAGAATTTAAAAACCCAAAAAGAAGCGTTAACACACAAAAGTTTTTAATAAAATTATTTTTCATTTTGTTATTTTTAATCTGTTATTTAAAATTTTACTTAAACTATCTACAGTTCCTGCGAAAGATGCTTCAATTGCTAAATTTCTGTTTTCGTCTGGATCAGTAGTATGATCGTAAAGCATTTTTGCTATTGTTTTATCATTTTTTTGCCATTCTGTATAAAATAAATGATCCGCAATTAGAGTTTCTCCCTTTTGCCAACGCGCCAAGGCTGTATTTTTAAATACTTTTGAAGGCGTTTGTAAGGCTTCAACCAAAGATTCACCATCTACATGTGGTGGAATAGAAATGGTTGCCAACTCGCATAAGGTTGGATATAAATCCACCAATTCGGCAATAGAATTGCTGCGCTTATCTTTCGGGATATTGGGAGCACTTATGATTAAAGGGACTTGAAGCGCCACTTCAAAATTACTATGCTTTGCCCATAGTCCATGATCCATTAAGCTCCAACCATGATCCCCCACTAAAACAACAACGGTATTGTCTTTTAATCCCAAGTCTTTAAGTTCTTTTAAAACCTTCCCTACTTGTGCATCCATATAACTTACAGAAGCATAATAGCCGTGTATCAACTTTTTTGCAACGGCATCAGAGACTTGTCCTTTTTTAGGAATATCTTTATAATAACGTAATTCCCCCCAAGAATGGTTGGCTATTTCTGGTGCTGACTCAGAAAAAAATGTGTTTTTTGGTAAAGTAATTTCAGATTCCTTGTATAGATCCCAATATTTTTTTGGCGCATTAAAGGGCAAATGTGGTTTGACAAAACCAACAGCCATAAAAAATGGCTTCCCATTTGCTTTTAATTTTTTTAAATCTAAAATTGATTTGTTTGCCGTTTTACCATCGTAATAAGCAGCATCATCAATATCTGGATTTTCATAAGCGTAACCATGTTGACCGTTGTTTTCTAAATTTATATTCTCTTTAGATTGATAATCACGCCAACCTTTTCGATAAGGATACCATTCCTCATCCCAGTCTTTAATATCTCTTTTTAAGTGTGTTATTTTATTGTTGCTAATGGTCGTGTATCCTTGATTTTTAAAATGCTTTACCAATGTTAGAATAGTGGGGGTTTCCTTTGTAATACTCGCATTATATTTTAAAAAACGCTTTGCTGTAGGTCTCACTCCCGTTAAGATACTAGCCCTAGAGGCTCCACAAACAGGCACATTACAATAGGCTCTATTAAAGGTAATACCTGATTTGGCTAAGGCATCAATATTGGGGCTACTAATTTGATTTTGTCCATAAACACTTAATTCAGGACGTAAATCGTCTATCATTAAAAACAATATATTTTTTTTGGCAGAAGTCGATGTGTTATTTTCCTTAGTTGTTTTACAACTTAAAAGAGCTAAAAAACATGTTATAACAACAAATTTACAATGTTTCATTTTATAATTCAATTCTGTTAGTGACTTCTAAGGTAGTTAATTTTAAATCTTTATCATTTGAAGAAGACCCTGTCATTATAGTAAATTCACCAGGCTCTACACAATAGGTCATATTGATGTCATAAAACGCTAAAATTTCAGCATCGATAGTGAAACTTACTGTTTTTGTTTCGCCTGCTTTTAAGGCCACACGTTGATAGCCTTTTAGTTCTTTTACGGGTCTTGTGGCACTACTAACTTTGTCTCGGATATACAATTGAACAATTTCCTCGCCATCAATTTTTCCACTATTGGTGACTTCAAGAGTAACGGTTACAACTTCGTTCTCTTTGAATGTCGTACTTGATAGTTTTGGTGTGCTATAACTATATTTAGTATAACTTAAACCAAATCCAAAAGGATATAAAGGCGTGTTTTTCTCATCGGCATATTTATGAAAATAAGCAGAGGGTTTGTGATTGTATACCATTCTTAACTGACCAACACTTCTTGCCACAGTTAAAGGTAATTTTCCACTTGGATTTATGTCTCCAAATAAAATTTCAGCAACAGCTTGCCCTCCTAAGTTACCAGGTTCCCAAGATTCTAAAATAGCAGGGATGTTTTTTTGAAGCCAAGGTTCAGAAATTGGTTTTCCGTTTACCAAAACAATGATTACTGGGGTTCCTGTTTTTTCAATAGCCTGTACTAATTCCAATTGTTTGCCAAACAAATCTAGGTTGGCACGTCCCATATTTTCACCAGCTGTCTTATCTTTCCATTTATAGCGCATAGAATTATCTCCTACAACAACAATTGCGTAGTCTGCATTTTTGGCTTTTTCCGCGGCTTCCTGAATTTTAGAACTTTGAATCTTTCTAATATTTTCTCCTGAATCATAAAAATCTACAGTATAGCCTTTGGTTTCTCCAACAGCTTTAATTCCTTCATAAATAGTAATTACATTTTCATCAGGTTGAGCAGCATGCCAATCGCCTAAAATAGATTGGTTATTTGCATTGGGTCCTGTTACAAATAGTTTCTTTTTTGAAGTCGTTTCTGGTAAGGGTAACACCCCATTATTTTTAAGCAATACGATTCCTTTTCTTGCAGACTCTAGCGCAGTTGTTTTGTGTTCTTCTGTAAAAAGTAATTCTTTCTTTTTCTCTAAATCTACAAATCGATTTTCAAATAACCCTAACTTAAACTTCGCTGTTAAAATTTTACGACAAGCGTCGTTTACACGATTTATTGAAAGTTTTCCTTCCTTGACAGATGCAATAATAGCATCTGTAAATTTTGGTCCATGCATGTGCATATCCATCCCAGCATCAACAGACAAATAAGAGGCTTCTTTCATGTCTTTTGCGGTATGATGCAAGGAATTAATACGTTCAATATCTAACCAATCACTCACATAAAATCCTTTGAAGTTCCATTCGTTTCTTAAAATATCTGTCATAAGCCATTTACTCATATGCGATGGAATACCGTTTATTTCATTATGTGCAGCCATCATGGAATAGACACCCGCATCAATGGCTTTCTTATAAGGTGGCAGATGGACTTCTCTGAGCGTACGTACTGAAATATCTGCAGCAGCAGCATTGAGTCCATTTACAGATTCGCCACCACCAATTAAATGTTTTACACAAGCAATTACTTTTTCAGTTCCCGTAAAATCACCTTGTTGAAATCCATTAATCATTGCAGCACCCATATTACCAACCATAAAAGGATCTTCCCCTAATGTTTCTCCAACTCTACCCCAACGTGGGTCTCTTAATATATCTATATTAGGTGTAAAGGTCCAGTGACTTCCTGTGGCTCTCATCTCTTTTGCCGTTTGTTTTCCTATAGAATAAAAGAAATCATCATCCCAAGTGGATGCCAATCCTATTGGAGATGGATATACAGTTGTGCCGGAAACTAAAGCATTGCCATGTATCGCATCAATTCCTATTAAAACAGGAATTTTCAGTGGAGATCTTAACGCCAATTCTTGCAAGTAATTTGCTTCTTTAGCGGTTAGAACATGTAAAAAAGAACCTATTTTTCCTTCTTCACACATCTTAGAAACGTCATTAACAGAAAGTGTTTTATAGAAGCCTTGTGCATCATTATTTTCTTTATCGTCGTTTGGGTTTCCTTGTTTCATATGATCCAATCCAACAAATTGATTCATTTGATATACCTTATCTTCTAAGGTCATTCTTCCCATTAAATCGTCTATTCTTTTTTCAGTAGGTTGTAATGGATCTAAGTATAAAGGGGTTGAATCTGAATTAAGATTAGCTGAATTTTGCGCATATGAGCTGCACATCGTTACTATGAAACTAAATAAAGCTCCTTTTGTAATTACTCTTTTAAACATATTATTCGTTTATATTTTTAATGACGTTATAACTTGGTGTTGGCTGAAAGTTTGAATCGTAAATGGATTGAAAAGCACCTTCTTTTCCTTTTTTAGTGCGCTCGCCAATATCCCAAAGATTAAGTGTAACTACACCTGACTTTGATTTTTCCTGTAAAACATTAATTAATTTTTGATAAAACTCAGCTTGACTTTTCAAACCCTTCTTTAGATCACTTGAATCTTCAATAAAATAATCGAGTTCGGTCACATGAAATTCTAAATCATTTTGATGCGCCCAATCAATTAAATTTGATAGTTTTTTTAATTCTACCTCCGTATTATCCAACAATGCTTTTGTAGTTCGACTTAAACCGATATGTCCTTGCCATCCAATACCATCTACACGATAGCCTTTAGACCTCACATACAATATGGTCTCTTTAACTTTATCCCACATCTCAGTTTGCATTCCGGCATTTTGATTATATACTAGCTTAATATTAGGAGCGTGCTTTGTCGCAATTTCAAAGGCTTTTAAAATATAAAGCGGATAACCGTTTTCATCTAATCCCATTTGCAGCCATGGGTTTTCCCATTTTTCAGTACCTTCTTTGGGGCCAAACCACTTTCCGTCAGGAAGTATGGTTTCGTTTACTACATCCATCCATTTTACAGTAGACTCCCTATTAAATCTAATTGCAAAAGCAGTTGCAAATTCAGTCATAATTTGATTCAATTCTGTTGGGGTTCTGTGATCTTCTTTAGCCCATTTTGATGCTTGAGGAGAAATAGGTCCATGCAAACGAACTTGTAAATCGTGTTTTTGGGCTAAATTTATAAAGTCATCAATAGGTTGCCAATTCCATACTTTGGGTGTAGGATGAATTTTAGTCTGTTTGGCAGAATTGGCTGGTGTTAGGTACTTAAAATCTTTTAAAAACAGTTGTTCTTTTGTAGTGTTAAGTTCATTATGGTTTAGTGTGGCGCCAACAATTACAGGATTAAAACTGCTCTTAGCACCCATACTTTTTAATAACTCTGAATTAAAATACGCTTTAGAATAGTCTATCAACTCTTCTTGTATCGTTTTATATTCAGCATATCCAAAATGGTTGACAGTTTCTAAAGGGTCTTTACTATAATCGTATAGTTCTTGGGCAACAATATCATTAGATGAAATAACCTCCGTGCTTTTCTTTTTATCAATCCAAACTGTATACCTATAAGTTTCTGTTCTAAAACTGTAACCTGTCACTTTACCTTTATGCCATTGGCTTACGGCATATTCCTTTACTACATTATTAGATTGATATATTAATGGCACTAGACTTTTGCCGTCTAAATGTTTTGGAATAGACAATCCTGACAACTCACAAAGTGTTGGAAAAAGATCAACAAATTCAGTAGGTGAACTTACTTTTACGGGTTTGTTGCCATTTGATACATATACCATTAGTGGAGAACGTGTAGCCTGCTCAAAATTAGAGTGTTTGTTCCATAAACTATGGTCACCCAAATGCCAACCATGATCACCCAAAACAACAATAATGGTGTTCTTATCTAAGTTCTTTTCTTTTAATTTTTTAAGGATTTTTCCAACTTGAGTATCTACAAAACTAACACACGCATAATAGCCATGAATGAGTTTTTTTTGAAGGTCTTCATCCATCTCCAAAAGATTTTTTTCACTAAGCTTGTACTCAACTTCAGGGGACTGATAACTTCTCATCTCGCCAGAACTATGGTAGGCCAAATCAGTACTATTTTTAGATTTTTTCTGAAACGCTGCTAATTGTATGGCATCTTTATCATACAGGTCCCAATATTTTTTTGGTGCAACAAAAGGTAAGTGAGGTCTTTTAAAACCAACAGCTAAGAAGAACGGTTTATTACTATCATTACTAACTTCATCCAATAAATACAACGCACTCTCTGCAATAGCGCCATCGGTATAAGCTTCATCAGGAACGTTACTAATTTCAAAAGGTGGTTTATAGCGATCTCTTACATATTTATTTATGTTAGAAACTCCATTGTCTTCCCCTTCTTTTCTTAGTGCAGTAATATGTTTTTTGATGTCCTTGTTTTGATAATAGCCAAGTGCAGGTTGACCATACTCATGAGGATAATTTAAATCCGATTCTTTTATAAATGGAAGACTCCATGAGGGTTGATCTCTAAATTCATCAACACATCGTGGGTCGAAAATTTTACCGACACCGGCAGTTATGTAACCATTTTCCTTGAAATACTGTGGTAGGGTTAAAATATTAGGATTTATATCCCTCATTTTTGTTTTTAAATCTCTAACCTTTGTATAATCTGGTCGTTTCCCAGTAAGTAAGCTAGCTCTAGAAGGCCCGCAAACAGCCTGTTGTGTGTGATTATTTGTGAAGATAGTCCCATTTTTAGCCAATTTATCTAATACTGGAGTTTGCGCAAATTCATCGCCAAACGCGCCAAGTGTTGGTTTTAGATCATCAATTGCTATAAAGATGATATTGGGTTTTCTTGCGCCATTAATACCTTGTGCGGAGAGGTTTAAAGCAAAGAAGAAAATAAGTACTTTGAAAATTAGGTGTTTCATCAATCTATAGCTATTACTTTTTTGTTAATCAATTAAGTTAATCCAACAGTCTTAATGTTGATTAAAAAAGGGGGTATTGAAAGCTTAAATTATAGAGCTATCTATTTTATAAGACAGCTCTTTAATTAACCAATACAAAAAATTAATTCATTGTTTTTGTAATACGTATTCCTAATTGGAGATTTCGTTATTTGCATTAATTTCAGCAACTGCCATTGGTATAGACATTACCATAGTTTCATCTGTATCGTGGGTTACATCTACACTATTATTAAATGATGCTGCTGTGTTATGTGGAATAATTATAGTATTGAGAAAGTAATTATACCCTCGACGTCTATTGTTAAACCAATCATGCCCTTCACCCATTAATTCAAATTGATACTCTTTCATAATTGCTGTTCTAAAGGAATCTTGTCCACCAGAATATCCAGCGTGCGGGCTAAGACCAACTCTTCCAAGCACTTCTGTCACATAGGTCATTTCCTGACCATTTTGTAACTCATTGGAGATTTCTGAAAGCATTAATAATAAGTCCGAATATCTGTAGATTTTAAAGTTCTTATTTGTCTCTCTCACTGCATTATTAGGATCTCTTGAACCTAGTTTAAACAGATATGGAAAGGAATTTCCAAAGTTCGATCTAGCAGTATTTGTTGGATAAGAACTTTCTATACTTCCATTATTTCCACGGGTCCAAGTACTTACATAAGTAGTCGCTAAACGTGGGTCATTTGGATAGGTTACAGCATGTAAATCATAATTTTCGATGTTTATTTTAAACCACCCAAATGTAGCTGCGGTCGTATACCAGTTTGGCGTAAATGCTCTTGTATGATCTAATGAAGCACCTACAACAGATTGAAGTTCGAAAATAGATTCTCCTGTATTATTTCCATTGGTCCCTAAAAACAAATCATCATAACTAGGAAGAAGATCATAAGTGCCATACGCTTTGATGGCTTCATCATACGCCAATTGCCAATAGTTTAGACTTGAGTCTTGTATAGCGCTTGATGCCGTTGCTAAGGTCATATAAACTTTTGAAAGTAACATGTCTGCCGCTTGTGGTTTTGGAGTTCCACTTGCTACTGCGCCATTCATTAATTGTTGTGCTCTTTTTACATCTATTATAATTTGTGCATAAATAGCTTCAATAGGTGATTTAGCAAGGTGTACCGTTTCTGTTGTCGTTGGAGTTACCCTTAAAGGAACTTCTCCCCATAATCTAACGAGATTAAAATAATTGAAAGCTCTTACAAAATAGGCTTGCCCAATAACATCGTTTATAATGAGCTCATCGGGTGTACTTGGATTTTCAGAAGCTGTTGCCGAGTTAATAACTTCATTCGTTCGTCCAATAGTCTGATAAATTCCTGTCCAAGAATTTTCAATTGCAACTAAACCACTTGATGGCTTTAGAGAAGACAGGGTACTATTATAACTATTACTATTATTATTCCCTGTACGCCTAGAAACCATTAAACCTGAATTTACATTTGTTAAAAACAAAAACTCGTTTCCGTAGTATTCGTATTGCACCATGGCTTCATAGACCCCAAATAATGCAGACGTAGCGTTGCTTGCCGAACTGTATACATTTTCATTGGCTAAAAAAGGAGGTTCCTCTTCCAAGCTACAACTCGTAAATAGTATGCCTAATATGATTAAAAAAGTGAATTTATAATTTTTCATTTTTATAGTTTTTAAAATTAAAATTTAAGGTTTAAACCTAACATGATGGTTTGTGCATTTGGAAATCCATTCCAATCTACTCCTACAACATTTCCATTGTTCATGAAATTAGTTATTTCTGGATTATATCCTGAATAGTCAGTAAACGTAAATAAATTCATACCAGACACATAGACATTAGCACTACTAAAAACATTTGTTTTTTCCACTGGGATATCATATCCTAATGTAATATTGCTTATTCTTAAGAAACTGCCGTCCTCGATTATTCTATCTGTGATTGCTGGTGATCCAGATTCTCCTAAATACCCTACTCTCGGGTAGCTATTTGACTGTGCATCGGGTCTCCAAGCATTGTTGTAAGCTTCAGACAAGACATTTGCTGTTCTGCCTTCAGCGGTTCCTAATTGGATTAAATTTCCATTCACAATTTCATTACCGTAAACACCATTAATTTGAACACTTAAACTCAATCGTTTATAGTTCATGTTTAAATACCCGCCATAAACGAAATCTGGATTTGGGTTTCCAATAAGTGTTCTATCTGCTTCAGTAATAGTGTCATCTCCATCTTGATCTACGATACGTACATCACCAGCTTGCGCTCCAGACACTGTAATGTCGTCTTCAGTTTGATAAATACCATCCGTTTCATACCCATAAAACAAACCTATTTGTTCGCCTTCCATAAAGATATTTGCTGGCGCTCTAAAATAGTTTCCTGTTGAAATATTTTGACCTCTATAAAAGACACGGTTTTCTAACGTACCATTTATATAAATGTCTTCTGAACTACCTCCTAGGTTTTGAATTTTACTTTTATTAAAGGCTATATTACCACCTAAATCTATACTAAAATCATTTTTGTTAATAAGTGTTCCGCTTAAAGTAAGTTCTACTCCTTTGTTATTGATACTACCTCTATTAACCAACAAGGAAGTAAATCCTGATGAGGGCCCTAAAGGTTGATTTAATAATAGATCATCCGTTTGTTTATCATATATATCAAGGGTTCCTGTAACTCTATTTTTCCAAAGTCCAAAATCCAATCCAAAGTTTAACTGCTTAGTCGTTTCCCATTTAAGATTAGGGTTACTTACATTTAACGGTACAAAGCCGATACTGGTGCCTTCATCTAAATTACCGTACAATGTAGGTCCATAATTCGCAAAGGTTTGGTATGCAGAAATACCTTGATTACCAGTCATACCCCAACCAATTCTAAATTTCAAATCGTTAATGGTATCTGAGTTCTTTAGGAAGTTTTCATTATTGGCTCTCCAAGCCAAAGAGAAGGATGGAAAATAACTGTATCTATTTTCTTTTGAGAATTTAGAAGAGCCATCGGCTCTAAACGTTCCTGTTATAATGTATTTATTATCAAACGAATAATTCACACGCGATAGGTATGATAAAAGTTGACTTTTTAAAGGTAAAACGTCTAAAGGACGAGAAATCTGTTGCCCATAAATGGGTTGGTCAACACCAAATTCAGTTGTAGAAAAATCATTAACTGCATACAAAGTATTTTTAATGTCTCTAACATCATATGTCATACCGATAACGGCATTAATTCTATGTTTTTTGTTAAAAGTGCGGTTGTAGGTTAATAAGTTATTAATCTGGTACGACTTTGACTCTAAATTTGAAATCGAAAGACTACCGTTGGTAGAACTTCCTTGAAACGTAGTTAAACCATAAAACCGTCTACGCTCTTTATTTCGAATGTTACCACCTGCCTGTAGCTTGTACTTCAATCCTTTTATATTGAATTTGTAGGTTAAGGCTAAAGACCCAATAAATCGACTCTCTTCAGATGTATCTTGAAAATCATTAACCCATGTAAAAGGACTTGAAATCCCATCTTCGTTATCAAAAGTACCCCCATTAGTCACTAAAGTAGGATACCGTAAAATATTTCCAACAAAACTACGCTGCCCTCCTGCTCTATCTCCATCTTGGGCAAAATTTCCTGTTGAATAAAAAGCATTCAATTTTGTGTTGATCGTAAGTTTATCAGACAAGTCTTGATTTAAGTTAATACTAAAATTACCGTTTTTTAGTCTTGAATTTTCTACAATACCGCCTTGATCATTGTAGCCAACGGAAGCATAAAAGTTCCCTTTTTCTGTTCCTCCACTAAAAGAAGCTCCTGCACTTCTAGAAAAACCTTGTTTGTATATTTCATCATGCCAGTTATGTTGCTCCGCAGCGGTATCGCTAACAGTCCCATCTGCTGCAATTGGAAAAATATCATCGCCAATTATACTAAAACGAGGATCTCCACCATTTACTGCTAAAGCTTCATTTTGATAGTTCGCATATCCTAAAGCATCCAAAATATCATAGCGTTCAGTAATTTCTGAAACACTTGTATTTACATAGGCTTGTATGGATGTTTTACCACTTTTACCTTTTTTAGTGGTTATCAAAATAACGCCGTTTGCACCCCTAGAACCATAAATTGCTGTCGCTGATGCATCTTTAAGCACTTCAATACTTTCAATATCACGAGGATTTATACCATTTAATCCATTTTGAGTTTCTTCCAAACTATTAGCGTCTGCAGAAGCATTAGAAGCATCTTCACCTGCCGAGGAGATGATCACCCCATCAATTACATATAAAGGCTCATTATTACCTCTTAAACTACTCGCCCCTCTAATTTTTACAGAAACTCCAGAACCTGGACTTCCAGCATTTTGAGTCACCTGTACTCCAGCTGCACGACCTTGTAATAAGGCATCAATTGTGCTGTTTTGTGCCACTGCAATAGCATCTACCTTCACAGAAGTTACAGAGCCTGTAATATCACTCTTACGTTGGGTCCCATAACCAACAACTACAATTTCATCTAATGTATTGGTATCTATGTCTAATTGAATATTAAAGGTTAGGTTCTTACTTATAACCAATTCTTTAGTCATATACCCTAAGTAAGAAACAACGAGTACTTCTCCAGTCTCAGGAACATTTAAAGAAAAATTGCCATCAAAATCTGTAGATGAACCAATATTTAAACCTTTAACCAAAATACTTGCTCCTGGCAAAGGCATCTTATTTTCATCTACTACAGTCCCAGTTATCGCTTTACTTTGAGCAAATAAAATAATTGGAAAGATTAATAATAAATGAATGAGTCGATTTTTTTTCATAATGTTATCTTTAGTTATTTAGGATTGATTGTTTACAAATTTACTACAGATAATAAACAAAAAAAGGGCTTTATGGTTATTTAATAAGGTGAAATGTCTTTTTTAATACTAAGTAAGCTCCCTAGAGTTACTACATTTACTCGGACAGAAATTTTAAGACTGTTTAAATAAAAACAAATATCTTAGAATAATGAAAAAACGAGTTTACAGTACTGAGTTTAAATCAGAAGCAGTACGATTAAGTTATCAGCGAGAAAACATTAAAGAATTAGCAGATGAGCTAGGAGTTCAGGTGCAACGGATTTATAAGTGGAGAGCAGGTCAAAAAACAAAAGCTTCTCCAAAGGCTACTATAAAACTAGAGACCGATTCTATAGAAGTAAAACGATTGCGCAAAGCCCTTAAAAAAAAAGAATTACCTACAAGTGACTATTGGTATAGCATTACTATTGAAGAACAAAAATTTGTTGGTCATTTTACATTAAAACGTTAAGAATTTTTTGAAAATTGATAATATCTAAAAAATATGAAAGAACATATTGACTCCAAACAATTTGATTTAGAATATCGTGGTGAACACATTCAATTATTTACTTTAAAAAATAATAATGGATTGAAAACTCAAATCACAAATTTTGGCGCTCGAATAGTAAATTTATTTACACCTGATAAAAATGGAATACTAGCAGACATTGTTTTAGGTTATGACAATATCGACGATTATCTAAATAAAGAAGAAGTGTTTTTTGGCGCCACAATAGGAAGATATGGAAATAGAATAGCACAAGGAAAATTTAAAATTGACAATGTAGAATATACTCTAGAAACCAATAGTGAAAATTCAAAAAATCATTTACATGGTGGCACTAACGGATTTCATAATGTGGTCTGGGATGCAAAATAAGAGCAATGATTAATGCCGTATTAAATGGGGATTTAAAAGATTATACATACGAAAATTATCATATACATTCTGTGTTTGGTGTTGCACAACCAAGAAAATGTCCCGGAGTACCAACTAGTGTTTTAAGTCCAAGGTCCACATGGAATGATGATGAAGCTTACTACAAAACAGCCTTTAAATTATCAAATGCATTTAGAGAAAACTTTAAGCAGTTTGAAGAATTTGCAAATGAAGAGATACGTAGAGGAGGCCCACAGCGTTATGATATTTAATTATTGTCATCTCACACTTCAATGAAGGTATTAGAAAACCACTACATCAATCCACTTTTATTAAACGTTGAAGAA
>Ga0209136_1001216_pt1 | contig 17268 bp, 16 predicted proteins | sample SaaInl0LU_22_DNA_FD_184640 | JGI IMG/M metagenome (GOLD analysis project Ga0209136, IMG submission 184640) | Marine microbial communities from expanding oxygen minimum zones in the Saanich Inlet - ESP_90LU_22_DNA (SPAdes) (version 2) | ecosystem: Environmental > Aquatic > Marine > Intertidal... | reverse complement strand
CTATTGAAGACGCATTAGCATCTAACAATAACGTATTCGAATGGTTAACATGGAATAATGATACTAAAACAGGAACTTTTGTAAAAGTACCAGAAAGATTACAGATTCCTGAGAACATTAAAGAGCAATTAATCGTAGAATTATATTCTAAGTAATAAACTAATCATATTGGTATTTAGCCAAAGGGTTTTAAGTATTTCTTCACACTCAAAAATCGCGCAACTAAATAACAATTAAAAAGAAGAACAAATGGCAATTTTAAATTTTCAGAAACCAGATAAAGTAATAATGATTGAATCTACAGATTTTTCAGGTAGATTTGAGTTTAGACCTTTAGAACCTGGTTTTGGATTAACTGTAGGTAATGCTTTAAGAAGAGTATTATTATCTTCACTTGAAGGTTTTGCAATTACATCATTAAGAATTGATGGTGTTGAGCACGAGTTTTCAACGGTTTCAGGAATCGTAGAAGATGTTACAGAAATTATATTAAACTTAAAACAAGTTCGTTTTAAGAAGCAGATTGATGAAACAGATAGAGAAACTGTATCAGTTTCAGTATCTGGTCAAGAGCAATTTACTGCTGGTGATTTACAGAAGTTTATTTCAGGTTTTCAAGTATTGAATCCAGATTTAGTAATTTGTAATATGGATAAGTCTGTTATATTAAACGCAGAAATTACGATTGAAAAAGGTAGAGGATTTGTGCCTGCAGAAGAGAATAAGAAATCTTCTGCTCCAATAGGAACTATTTTTACTGATTCTATTTACACTCCTATAAAGAATGTAAAATATGCAATTGAAAACTTTCGTGTTGAGCAAAAAACAGATTATGAGAAATTAGTTTTTGATATTGATACTGATGGATCAATTAATCCTAAAGATGCATTAACAGAAGCTGCAAAAATATTAATTCATCACTTTATGTTATTCTCTGATGAGCGTATTACTTTAGAGGCTGATGAAATTGCTCAAACTGAAACATACGATGAGGAATCATTACACATGCGTCAGTTATTAAAAACTAGATTAATCGATATGGATTTATCTGTAAGAGCTTTAAATTGTTTAAAAGCTGCAGAAGTAGATACTTTAGGAGATTTAGTTTCTTTTAATAAGAGTGATTTAATGAAATTTAGAAATTTTGGTAAAAAATCATTGACAGAGCTTGAAGAATTAGTTATTGTGAAGGGTTTAAGTTTCGGAATGGATTTAACAAAATATAAATTAGATAGAGATTAACCTTTCATAATTTGCTCCTCAAAATGAGTAGATGCAAGATGAAAGAATAAACAAAGGTCATGAGACACGGAAAAAAACACAATCATTTAGGTAGAAAGACGGCGCACAGAAAAGCAATGTTAGCAAATATGGCTTGTTCTTTAATAGAGCACAAACGTATTAATACGACAGTTGCAAAAGCAAAAGCTTTAAGAGTTTTTGTTGAGCCATTAATTACTAAATCTAAATCAGATACAACTCACAATAGACGTATTGTATTTTCTTATTTACGAGATAAGCATGCAGTAACAGAACTTTTTAGAGAAATATCTGTAAAAGTTGCAGACAGACCAGGTGGTTATATTCGTATTATTAAGTTAGGAAATCGTCAAGGGGATAATGCTCCTATGGCTATGGTTGAATTAGTTGATTATAACGAACTTTATAACCCTAAAGGTGAAAAAGGTAAAAAATCTACACGTAGAAGTAGAAGAGGAAGTTCTAAGAAAGCAGAAACTGCTCAAGTAGAAGTTACTTCAACTGAAGAGAAATCTGAAGAATAAAATTGATAAATTTTTAAACATATAAAGGGATAAGCGTTTACGTTTATCCTTTTTTTTGTAAATAAAAATTAATAACTCTTTTAGCTTAAAATTATCTATTAGCTTATTTTTGTATAACCTTTTCTGTTTGAACAGAAAATTAATAGAATTATAAATGAAATATCAACAAAGAAAAAAGGCACTAGTATTATTAGCAGATGGTACAATCTTCTACGGTAAATCTGTTGGAATAGATGGATCAGCTACAGGTGAAATATGTTTTAATACTGGAATGACAGGATACCAGGAGATTTTTACAGATCCTTCTTATTTTGGTCAGTTAATGGTAACGACAAATGCTCATATTGGTAACTATGGGGTAAATGATTTAGAGGTTGAATCAGATTCAATTAAAATTTCAGGATTAATATGTAGAAATTTTAGTTTTACACACTCTAGAGTGGATTCTGATAGTAATCTATTAGATTGGTTTAGAAAACACGACTTAGTTGCAATTTCAGATGTAGATACAAGGGCACTTGTATCTTATATTAGAGACAATGGAGCTATGAATGCAATCATATCTACAGATATAGATAATATTGATGAACTTAAAAAACAATTAGCTGCTATACCAAGTATGGAAGGTTTAGAATTGGCTTCAAAAGTTTCTACTAAAGAACCCTATTTTATTGGAGACGAAAATGCTCCTATTAAAATTTCGGCATTAGATATTGGTATAAAGAAAAATATTTTAAGGAATCTTGCAAAGAGAGGAGCCTACATTAAAGTATTCCCATATAACTCAACTTTCGCAGATTTAGAAGGTTTTAATCCTGATGGATATTTTATCTCAAATGGACCTGGAGATCCTGAACCTTTAGTAGAAGCTGTTGAATTGGCAAAAGAAATTATTAAAAGAGATTTGCCTCTTTTTGGAATTTGTTTGGGGCATCAAGTAATTGCATTAGCTAACGGTATTTCTACTTATAAAATGCATAATGGTCATAGAGGAATAAATCATCCTATTAAGAATTTAAAAACAGGCAGAGGAGAAATAACCTCGCAAAATCATGGTTTTGCAATTAATAAAGAGGAGACTGAAGCAAATTCTAATGTAGAAATTACACATATTCATTTAAACGATAATACAGTAGCAGGTATTCGTTTAAAAGGTAAAAATATTTTTTCTGTACAGTATCACCCAGAGGCTAGTCCTGGTCCTAATGATTCTGTATATTTATTTGACCAATTTATAGAAAATATTACAAAAGTTAAAAACAGTTTATCCTGATATTTAAGTTGTTTGTTATTTTAAAAATGGTTTTTATCGTTTTTATTTTTATAAATGAATAATATTATTTAAATTTGAATTGTGATGTAAAAATCACATTTCTTTTTCATAGCAATTTTTCCCACTTAATTTATTAAGTGGGTTTTTTTTGCTGAAATTTCAGGAAACGTTTTCGTAAATTCATCTTAGCATTCAATCAATTATTTTTTATAATTTGTAATTTAGCCGTATTAACTTAGTCTCATCAAAAATGAGTTTTAAATAAAATAAAATGAGTATAATTATTAGTGTACATGCGCGTCAAATATTTGATTCAAGAGGAAACCCAACAGTAGAAGTAGATGTAATTACAGAAAACGGTGTTATGGGAAGAGCTGCTGTTCCTTCAGGGGCTTCAACAGGAGAACATGAAGCCGTAGAACTTAGAGATGGAGGCAAAGATTATATGGGTAAAGGTGTTCTAAAAGCCGTATCTAATGTGAATAATTTAATTGCACAAGAGCTTTTAGGTGTTTCTGTTTTTGAACAAAATGCAATAGATCAGTTAATGATAGATTTAGATGGCACTAGCAATAAATCCAATTTAGGGGCAAATGCAATTTTAGGTGTTTCTTTGGCTGCAGCAAAGGCAGCAGCAAATGAGTTAGGTTTGCCATTGTACAGATATATTGGTGGTGTTTCTGCAAATACCTTACCTGTTCCTATGATGAATATAATTAATGGTGGTTCGCATTCAGATGCACCTATTGCATTTCAAGAGTTTATGGTTATGCCTGTAAAAGCTACTAATTTTTCTGAGGCCATGAAAATGGGATCTGAAATTTTTCATCATCTAAAAAAAGTTTTACACGATAGAAATCTTTCTACAGCAGTTGGAGATGAAGGTGGTTTTGCACCAACATTAGAAGGAACAGAAGATGCTCTAGATACTATAGCTTTAGCAGTTAGTAATGCTGGATATTCTTTTGGAGATGAAATAATGATTGCTTTAGATTGTGCAGCTGCTGAATTTTATGTAGATGGAAATTATGATTATACGAAGTTTGAAGGAGAATCTGGTGTAGTAAGATCTAGTAAAGAGCAGGCAGATTATCTTGCTGAATTAGCTGCCAACTATCCAATTATATCAATTGAAGACGGAATGGATGAAAACGATTGGGAAGGATGGAAGTATTTAACTGATAAAGTTGGAGATAAAGTTCAACTAGTAGGAGACGATTTATTTGTAACTAATGTAGAGCGCTTATCTAGAGGTATTGATAATGGTATTGCCAATTCAATTTTAATTAAAGTAAATCAAATTGGTACTTTAACAGAAACTATTGCTGCCGTTAATATGGCTAAAAATGCAGGGTATACTTCAGTAATGTCTCATAGATCAGGAGAAACAGAAGATAATACTATTGCAGACTTAGCTGTGGCGTTAAATTGTGGACAAATAAAAACAGGATCTGCTTCTCGTTCAGATAGAATGGCAAAATACAATCAATTACTTAGAATTGAAGAAGCTCTTGGAGCAACTGCGTATTTTCCAAAAGAAAATGCTTTTAAAATATAAATGTTAAGTTATTTATTTTGTTAAGGCCTTGTAATTATGTTACAAGGCTTTTTTATTAAGATATTGTTAAATAAACTAACCTTATTATTTAATTTAAAAAAATCTATAACTCTATACTTTTAAAAAATTTTTTTTTATGGTATCTTCGTCGAAATAAAAATTTAATAAAATTATTACCTAAATGCTAGATAAAGCGAATTTAAAAATTGGAGAAAATTCTTATGAATTTCCACTAATAAAAGGAACAGAAGACGAAGTTGCTATTGATATAAAATCTTTAAGAGGAGCAACAAATGGAGTTATTACAATTGATCCTGGTTTTAAGAATACAGGCTCTTGTGAAAGTGCTATTACTTTTTTAGATGGAGAAAAAGGTATTTTAAGATATAGAGGATATCCAATAGAACAATTGGCTGAAAAAGCAGACTTTCTTGAAGTAGCTTACGCATTAATTTTTGGGAACTTACCGACGTCTGAACAACTAGATAAATTTCATACGGATATTAAATCTAAATCAGTTGTAGATGATGATGTAAAAAAGATTTTAGATGCCTTTCCGAAGACAGCCCACCCTATGGGGATCTTGTCTTCTTTAACAAGTGCATTAACAGCATTTAATCCTTCTTCAGTGAATGTAGATTCAGAAGAGGATATGTACAGAGCTATTGTTAAAATTTTAGGTAAATTTCCTGTTTTAGTTGCTTGGACAATGCGTAAAAAACAAGGATTGCCTTTAAACTATGGTTCTAAATCTTTAGGATATGTAGAGAACATTATGAAAATGATGTTTGAGCAACCAAATGAAGATTATGAAATGAATACAATAGTAAAAGATGCCTTAGATAAATTATTAATCTTACATGCTGATCATGAGCAAAACTGTTCTACATCTACAGTAAGAATTGTAGGTTCATCTCATGCTGGATTATTTGCATCTTTATCTGCTGGTATTTCTGCACTTTGGGGCCCATTACATGGAGGTGCTAATCAAGCTGTACTAGAAATGTTAGAGGCTATTAAAGAAGATGGTGGAGATACTAAAAAATACATGGCTAAAGCTAAAGATAAAAATGATTCATTTAGATTAATGGGTTTTGGTCATAGGGTTTATAAAAATTTTGATCCTAGAGCAAAAATCATAAAGAAAGCAGCTGATGAAGTATTAAATAGTTTAGGTGTTGATGATCCAATTTTAGAAATAGCTAAAGGATTAGAGGAAGAAGCATTAAACGATCCTTATTTCGTAGATCGTAAACTATATCCTAATGTAGATTTCTATTCAGGTATTATTTATAGAGCTATGGGTATTCCTGTAGAAATGTTTACAGTAATGTTTGCTTTAGGGCGTTTACCAGGTTGGATTGCACAATGGAAAGAAATGAGATTGAATAAAGAACCAATAGGTAGACCACGTCAAATTTATACAGGTCAAACAGAAAGGTCTTTTACATCTATTGAAAACAGATAATAAAATATTATTTTTACTATAAAATTGAAAGCTTCATAATTTATGAAGCTTTTTTTATAACTAATAAAATGCTAGAATTAAATATTACTAACGAAACCTCTAAGTTAAAAGCTGTTATTTTAGGTACTGCAAAAAGTAATGGACCTATTCCTACGCCAAAAGAATGTTATGATCCTAAAAGTCTAGAAAATGTTTTGGCAGGTACATATCCTAAAGAAGAGGATATGGTTCAAGAAATAGAGGAAGTAGCTGCAGTATTAAAGAAATATAATATAGATGTTTATAGGCCTAATGTAATAGAAAATTATAATCAAATATTTTCAAGAGATATAGCTTTTGTGATTGAGGATAAAATGATAAAAGCTAATATTTTACCTGATAGAGAAAAAGAATATTTGGCTATTCAGGATGTTTTGGACTTAATTAAACCGGAAAATATAATTCAACTTCCTGATGATTGTCATTTAGAGGGAGGAGATATAATGCCTTGGAATGATTATATATTTATAGGCACGTATTCAGGATTAGATTATCCAGAATTTATTACGGCAAGAACAAATACTAATGCTGTGTATGCTATACAAAACTTATTTCCAAATAAAACTGTAAAATCATTCGATCTAAGAAAATCTAATACTAATGCAAAAGAAAACGCACTGCATTTAGATTGTTGTTTTCAGCCAATAGGAAAAAATAAAGCAATTTTACATAAGAATGGATTTTTAAGAGAAGAAGACTATCAATGGATAAAAAACTTTTTTGGTGAGGGTAACATTTTTGAAATTACAAAGGAAGAAATGTACCAAATGAATAGTAATATTTTTTCAATATCAGAACATGTTGTTATTTCTGAAAAACATTTTTTTCGTTTAAATACCTGGTTAAGAAATAACGGATTTACTGTAGAAGAGGTGAAATACTCAGAAATTGCTAAGCAAGAGGGGTTGTTACGCTGTTCTACAATGCCGTTAATAAGAGTTTAATTTTATTTAATAATAAGAAGTATTTTTAGCGATTAATAAAAGGATATGCAACAAACTACGAATTCCATACTTATGATTCGTCCTGTAAATTTTAGGATGAATGAGCAAACTGCTGTGAATAATTACTATCAAGAAGATTTAAGTATTAAGAATGCAGAAATTAATAAAAAAGCACAATTAGAGTTTGATGATTATGTAGACAAGCTAAGGTTTTTTGGTATAAATGTTATCGTAATTTCGGATACTTTAGAGAATGATACACCAGATTGTATTTTTCCAAACAATTGGATTTCTTTCCACGAAAATGGTACAATTGCCATTTACCCAATGTTTGCAGAAAATAGAAGATTGGAAAGAAGAGAAGATGTTTTAGATACACTTGAAGAAAATGGATTTCTGATAGAGAATGTTGTAGATTATACTTCTGCAGAAGAGCAAGATGTATTTTTAGAAGGTACAGGAAGTATGATTTTAGATAGACAAAATCAAAAGGCATATTGTGCATTATCTCCAAGAACAGATGAAGAATTATTTATAGAGTTTTGTGAAGATTTTGAATATACACCAGTAATTTTTATTGCAAATCAAACTGTAAATGGCACTAGAGAAGCTATTTATCATACAAACGTTATGATGTGTGTTGCAGAAACATTTGCTGTAATTTGTTTGTCTTCTATAGACGATAAAAAAGAGCGTAAACAAGTTTTAAAATCCTTAAAAGAGGACAAAAAAGAAGTTATTGATATTTCTGAAGATCAGGTAACTAATTTTGCAGGGAATATGTTGCAAGTTCAAGGTAGTAACAATGAGCGTTTTTTAATTATGAGTCAAGCTGCTTATGATTCTTTAACAAAAGATCAAATTAAAAGAATAGAGAAACACTGTAAAATAATTTCTAGCTCATTATCAATCATAGAGACTTGTGGAGGTGGAAGTGCCAGATGTATGATGGCAGAAATATTTTTATCTAAGCAACAATAAATGTTACTCTTATTAATTTCTTTAGCTCCTGTAATTGCTATCTTAATATATATTTATGTAAAAGATAAGTATGAAAAAGAACCTTTAGGTTTTTTGTTTGAGAATTTTATTTTAGGTGCAATTGTAAGTATTATTATAACGTTAGTATTAGGGTATTTTCTGCAAGACTTTTTTTCGATTACCAATAAAGAAAGCATTATTCAACAATTTATAAAAGCTTTTTTTATTGTAGGTTTTGTAGAGGAATTTTCTAAATACATTATTGTTAGATACCATGCACAAAAGAATGTAGAATTTAATGAACCCTTTGATGGTATTGTTTATGCGCTTGTAGTATCTATGGGGTTTGCAGCATTAGAAAACATAGTTTATGTCTATCAATACGGTTTTGCTACAGGCTTAACTAGAGCTTTTACAGCAGTTCCTGCACATGCTACTTTCGGAATTTTAATGGGCTATTTTATGGGGAAAGCTAAGTTTTCTGATAGCAGCTTAAAATACAATTTACTTGGCTTGTTAATTGCTACCTTATTTCATGGAGCTTATGACTTTTTTCTATTCATTAACTTTATTCCAGGTATAGCAATTGGTGCTTTTGTTTCTTTAATAGTTGGAATTGTATTATCTAAAAGAGCAATTAAAAAGCATCAACAAATTTCTCAATTTAGAGTTTAATAAACTTCTTTATTATTGTTGATGTATCTTTAAAATAAACCTTAATTAAATATATTCCTTTGGGTAAGTTATTTACATCTATTTGAGAATTAACATTCGATTTTTGAATAACTTCTTTCCCTAAAGCATTATAAATTGATAGACCATATATGTCTTCTGAGTTAGAAATATTAATAATCCCAGAAGTTGGGTTAGGAGAAATTTCTAAATTTTCCAACTGATACTCACCTGTATTTAAGGTTTTTAATCTATCGTCTTTAAACTCATAAAGTTTTTGAGGTAGATTAATTCCGTTGCTATTTACTTTTTCTCTAGAGATATAGAATTTACCATTATCAAACGAGGTTATTGCTTCAACTTGACTAAATTGTTCTAATTCATTTGAGTTAAGTGAAGTTTTATTGAAACCAGCAATAAAAATATCATCTGCAAAAATAGTACTTCTTTCAATGTAAACTATAAAAGGAATTGCTGCAGAATTGTACCCACAAAGTAAATAAGCTTTGCTATTTACTGTAGCTCCTGTAATTAACCCTTCTACATTTGCAGTACTTATTTTTTCTGCAGTATAATCGCCAATTGTTTTGGGTATTTTGTACAAATTAGTTCTAAAATCTGCCCAATTTTTAGTAAATATAAAAAGTGAATTGTTTAAAACCACAAAACCTTAAGCATCAAAATTATGTTGATTGGTTCTAATTGAAAAATCAGTTTGATCTTCATAGCTAAAAGTAATAAAATCGGCTGTTACAGAATTGCTATTTAAATAATCGGCTTTTGTAATTCTTACTATTTTTAAATCGGTTCTGTTACCATTGTTATTCCCAAAATCGCCAATATAAATATAGGTTTCATCTTCTGTAATATCTTCCCAATCTAAATTTGTTGCGTTAGAGATATTTATGGTTCTAAGTAAATTACCAGTTAAACTATCTAACTCATAAAGATTTGGAGCATCTCCGCTATCATTATGAGTGATAATTTTACCATTTAAAAACAACAACCCAGAGGTTTCTGCAACTTCATTGGGTAACTCAAATTTTTCTTTAAAGTCTTCAATCTGAGAAAAACCAATAAATTTAATAAGAATAAGAAGGTTTAATAGCACAATTTTTTTAATCATTATCTAATTTTTAAGTGCCTCAGTAACAATTTTACCTGTAGTTGAGTTTGGTGCTTCAATACCTAACAAGTTAGCCATTGTTGGTGCAATATCAATAATTTCATATCGTTTTTTTGAAACTCCTTTTTTAATTCCTTTACCGTAAAATATTATTGGTATGTGTGTATCATAAGAATAACCAGAACCATGAGAAGTACCTGTTCTAGATCTTGCTAATGTTGCAGGATAAGGAATTAGCATCACATCTCCAGATAGTTTTTGGTTATATCCATTTTGCAAAGAATTCATTAATCCTTCAGAGAAATTTGTGGTTTGGAGTGTTTTTGCGGTAACTGCTTTATAAATTCCTTCAATACTTTCTAATTCATTTACAATTCGCTCTGCAATTTCATTTTTTGTGAACCCTAATTTTTCAATTTTTTCTTTATTTAGAAATATTTGATAGTTAGAGATATTCTCTACAAGTTCTTTCGAGTTAAAATATTTTTGTGTGATCTTAATAATTGAATTATAAAGTGCTTTTGTATTAAAATAATGTGCAGGGATTTTAAGTGATTGTAAATAGGAAGGCACATCAACTGCAGCATGATCTGCTGTTAGAAAAATAGTGTAATTGTCCTTACCAACTTTATCATCTAGAAAGTTTAGAAAATTGGCAAGATCTTTATCTAATTTTAAGTATGTATCCTCTATTTCTAAAGATGCTGGACCATACTGATGTCCAATATAATCTGTAGAAGAAAAACTAATCGCTAAAAAATCTGTGTTATTAGACCTTCCTAAATTTTCGCCAAGAATAGCTGCTTTTGCAAAATCTATTGTAAATGTATTTCCTTCTGGGATTCCTTTTAGGATACTAAAATTTCCGTTTCTATTTCTAAGTTTAGGAATATTATGAGGAAATGTAGGTGAAGTTTCTCCTTTAAACAGCCCTTCAAATTTATTATTATCAGAAATACTTCTGGTATATGTTTCTAAAGGATACAATGTATTCCAAGGTGTAGATAAATAGTTATCTGCTTTTCCAGAAGCGTTAAACTCTTCAACCCATTTAGGTAAATGATCCATATAGAAAGAACTCGTAATAAACTTTCCATCATTCCCTCCCTCAAACCAATATGCACCATTTGCAGTATGTCCGGCAGGCAGAATAGCAGACCTATCTTTAATTGCAATCCCAATAGATTTTCCTTTAGAGATTTGATGAAGTTTTAACTGATCTGCAAGCGTAGAAGTATACATTCTTTTTGGAGATTTTTGTCCAGATTTTCCTTCGTTTCCAACAGTTTCATATCTCGTGTCATCTACACAATATATAGTTTTTTTTAAAAATTTATCATACCAGTTGTTTGAGATAATTCCATGATTTGTTGGTGTTGTTCCTGTGTAAATAGAAGCATGACCAACAGCTGTATATGTTGGTATTAGGTTATAATGAGCGTTTTCTATAGAAAATCCATTATTCAATAGTCTCTTAAAACCACCTTCTGAAAAACGATCTGAGAATCGTGTTAAATAATCGTATCTCATTTGGTCTATAACCAATCCAATAACCAATTTCGGGTTTGTTTTTACAGTTTCATTTCCTGTAAAACTTAAACATAAACAAGATATGGTAATATATAAGAATAATTTTTTCATAATATAATTATTTTAGAATTCAAAAATAATTATTTTTATTTTGAATATAGGAATTTGATATTGTCTTAATGTTATTTCTTAATTTAGCTTTAAATTTAAGCTATGAATTACATAGAACATATTGGTAAATATTATTTGATGCTTAAACAGGTTTTTAGAAGACCACAAAAAGCAAGAATATTTTATGATGCATTGCTAAGAGAAGTTGAAGAGTTAGGTTTAAAGTCTATTGGTATTATTTTGTTTATTTCTTTTTTCATTGGAGGGGTTATTGCACTTCAAACAGCCTTAAACTTAGACAGTGCTTTTATACCCGAATCTCTTATTGGGTTTGCAGCAAAACGTTCTATAATTTTAGAATTTGCCCCCACTTTTTGTTCTATAATATTAGCGGGTAAAGTTGGTTCTTATATAACATCAAGTATCGGAACAATGAGAGTAACTGAGCAAATAGATGCGCTTGAAGTAATGGGAATTAATTCTCTAAACCATTTAGTGTTACCAAAAGTAATAGCTACTGTATTTTTTTACCCTTTTCTTATTACACTAGGCATGGTTTTAGGAATGTTTGGAGGCTGGTTAGCTGGAGTTTTATCAGGCTTGTTTAGTGGTGTAAGTTATATTGAAGGTTTGCAAACTGATTTTAATCCTTTTTTAATTGCTTATTCATTAATTAAGACATTAGCTTTTGCTTTTTTAATTGCTACTGTGCCCTCTTATCATGGTTATTATGTAAAAGGAGGATCTATTGCTGTTGGGAAAGCGAGTACTCAATCTGTTGTTTGGACAACAATATTAATTGTTATTACAAATTATTTACTAACTCAAATGTTACTTACATAAATGATAGAGGTAAAAGATTTAAGAAAAGGATTTGGTAACGTAGAAGTTTTAAAAGGAATTTCTACTACTTTTCATCCTGGAAAAACAAATTTAATTATTGGGCAGAGTGGTGCTGGTAAAACAGTATTTTTAAAGTCTTTAATTGGTTTACATCATCCTGAATCTGGAAGTATAGCTTTTGATGGAAGACTAAATACAAATTTTACTATAGAAGAAAAAAGACAGTGGAGGCAAGAGATTGGTATGGTTTTTCAAGGAAGTGCTTTGTTTGATTCTCAAACTGTAGAAGAGAATGTAATTTTTCCACTAAAGATGTTTACCAATCAGACACAATCAGAAATGTTAGACCGTGTAAATTTTGTTTTAGATCGTGTAAATTTAAAACAATCCAATCATAGATTTCCTGCAGAGCTATCTGGAGGAATGCAAAAAAGAGTCGCAATTGCAAGAGCTATTGTTATGAAGCCAAAATACCTGTTTTGTGACGAACCAAATTCTGGTTTGGATCCGCAAACTGCAATAGTAATTGACAATTTAATTCAAGAAATTACCGAAGAATACCAAATTACCACAGTTATAAACACTCATGACATGAATTCTGTAATGGAAATTGGAGAAAAAATCATTTTTTTAAAAGACGGAATAAAAGAGTGGGAAGGGAGTAGTGAAGAAATGTTTAAAACTGATAATGAAGCTGTTGTGAACTTCGTTTATTCGTCTAATTTATTTAAGAAAGTAAGGCAAGCTTATTTAAATGAAACAAATTTATAATATCATTTGTTTTTTATAAAATAACCTATATATTTGCACCCGCTTAAACCAAAAGAAATGACCTGGTAGCTCAGTTGGTAGAGCATCTCCCTTTTAAGGAGAGGGTCCTGGGTTCGAGCCCCAGCCCGGTCACAAGAAACTCTGTATTTTTTTACAGAGTTTTTTTTTGTTTAAAGATATTATTTATTAAAATTACTTTATTTTTAGAATATGAAATTAATGCCTTTCTGTATTTTAAAACTCTTTTTTATGTTCAGTATCCCTTTTGTATTATTCGATTTTTCTGATAATTCCAACTTAGGATCGTGGAAAATTATTGATGATGTTGTTATGGGAGGGAGATCTAATGGGAACTTTATGATTAATAAAAATGGAAATGGTTTTTTTTATGGAACAATATCTTTAAAAAATAATGGGGGTTTTTCTTCTGTAAGGTATAATTTAAAAGAATTAGATATTACTTCTTTCGCTAAAATAGTTATTCGTGTTAAAGGAGACGGAAAAACATATCAGTTTAGAATAAAAGATAATTTAAGTAAGTATTACTCTTTTGTTAAGCAAATAAAAACAACTGGAAAGTGGGAATTTATACAAATACAATTAAAAGATTTATATCCCGTATTTAGAGGTAACAGAGTGAATATGGGAAATTTTTCTTCTAATACAATAGCGCAAATTGCTTTTTTATTTGGGAATAAAAAAGCAGAATCTTTTCAGCTAGAAATTGATAAAATTTACCTTGAATAACAACATCTTTTTTAGGTGATTTTTTGTATCTTATCAAAGTGTTTATAATAAATAAATGGAAAAAGAAATTAAGAATATCGTAGATGCATCTTTATCTAAAGAAGAGGTGATCACAAACAATGTTAAAGAAGACGCAAAAGGTCTATTTCATAGTATTAAGCTATTTTTAATTGAACTTTTTGATTTTAGAGAAGACACAGATCACGAGGCAACATTAGAAGCTATAAAAGCAGATATTCCTTTTAAAGGAGCAACTGCTTGGATTTTAATTTTTGCTGTTTTTGTAGCTTCTATCGGTTTAAACGCAGACTCTACAGCAGTTGTTATAGGAGCAATGTTAATATCTCCTTTAATGGGGCCAATTTTAGGTATTGGAATGTCTTTTGCCCTGAATGATATAGAGACTTTCAAAAAATCTTTAATCAATCTAGGTATTATGATTGGTTTAAGTTTATTTGCTTCTTTTTTATTCTTCTATTTTTTTCCGTTAAGTGAAGATAATTCTGAGTTGTTGGGCAGAGTTAGTCCAGACATTAGAGATGTTTTAATCGCATTTTTTGGAGGTTTAGCACTTATGGTTGCTAGGACCAAGAAAGGAACTATTGCTTCAGTGATTTTTGGGGTAGCCATAGCAACAGCTTTAATGCCTCCTTTATGCACTGCAGGGTATGGGTTGGCAAAAGGAAATTTCATCTATTTTTTAGGTGCCCTGTATTTATTTACAATCAATACGATCTTTATTGCCTTAGCTACTTTCTTAGTAATGAAGTTGCTACGTTTTCCAATGCATAAGTACGCCAATGCTGCCAAGAGAAAAAGATATTCAACTATTGCTACGGTTGTTGGAATTGCAGTAATGATACCTGCTATATTTACGTTTATTAATGTTTTCAAGGAAAATAAAATAAATAATCAAATTGAGATTTTTATCAAAAATGAAGTAAAAAGTAATAACGCACTTACTTTAATTGATTTTGATATCTCTAAATTAGAAGACAAAAAATTAAAATTGAATTTTTTTAATGAGGTTTCTGATGCCACTTATAACGATTTACAGAATGAATTGACAAATAATATTGCTTACAATAGTTTGAAAGAGTTCAAACTCGAAATCAAAGGGAGTGATACAAAAAGTTTTGAATTAATTACTACTGCCTACAAAGAGAAAAAAGAAGAATTACAAGAAAGTAAAAATATAATTGCAGGCTTACAAAAACAAATTACAGAATTACAAGAAACAATTTCTTTATTAAATTCAAGTATAGAGCAAAATGCTTTAAGTAAAAATCAAAACGCTATCGCATTTAGTAGAATCGTAAAAGATGCAAAAATTAGATACAACGAAATTGATGCTATTGCTTTTTCTAAAGTATTGTCATCTAAAGATTTTATTAAAATTGACACAATTCCTTTAGCAACTATTAATTGGAATGATAAAATAAAAGATTCAGTTTTAATTAATAAGGAATTTGAGCTTAGAGATTGGTTACAGCAAGAAATGAAGTTGGATACCCTTTTTATAAAACGTCAGTAATAATTTTATTTAATAATTTCTACTTCAACATTCTGATTAAAGAGATAAACTTTTTGATTAGTAGTATTTAAGCACTCAAAACGAGTACGTCTTTTATTACCTCTTTTATAGATTCTGTTTTTAAATACAAAAGCTTGCCCAAAATGTAAATCAAATACAAAATGTTTGCCTGAGTTTGGTTTAAATTCTCTTAATGCTAAAGATAAGTTTGCGTCAGAATCTGTGCTTGCTTTTGGGTTTTTTAAATAGTTCGCTAAATGAGGTAGCATTTCATATTTAAAAATATCAGGCTTTAAAAATGGGAGCATTAAGTGTTGAAAAACTTTTTTCCATTCTTTTCCATGAGGTTGAACTCTGCCAAATTTTTGGTGTGTTATGTGATGTGCTATTTCGTGAACAAGTGTTAATAAAAACTGGTATTGATTAAGATTGTTATTTACGGTAATTTGAAAAGTTCCATCAGGCATTTTTCTAAAATCGCCATGTTTGGTTTCTCTCTGATTTACAATTTTTAAGCTAAAATTATTTTGTTCAATTAAATATTGAACCATCATAATAGCATTTTCTGGAATGTATTTAGATAAAATAGAATTCAAATGCATTAATTTATGGAGTAGAACTAGATACTTCTAGAATCTTACCATTATAAAATTTATTACCTGTTAACGAAAAATTGTAAATATAATCTGCCATTTCATTTGCAGATAATGGTGCTTTATAATCAGGGAAAGCCTCTTCTAACATCTCTGTTTGTACAGCTCCAAGTGCTAAAACATTAAATGAAATTCCAGCTTCTTTATATTCCTCGGCTAATAACTCAGATAGGGTAATAACTGCACCTTTTGCAGAACTATAAGCAGCTAAGCCAGGAAACTTCATGCTACCTTGCACGCCACCCATAGAACTTATAGTAACTACGTGGCTATTTTGTTTCAAAAACGGAATCATAGCTTTGGTTATTTCAGCTACACCAAAAACATTAACTTTATATACTTCTAAAAAATCATCAGTAGAAAGTTCTGTAAATGGTTTATTAATTAATTTTCCTGCATTATTAATTAAAATATCTACATGCTTCCAGTTCTCATTTACAAATGAAGTAACTTTTTGAATATCTGATTCAACTCCTAAATCAACAGAAAGAGTTGTAATGTTTTTATGATTTAAATCTTTTAAAGGTTTATCATTTCTAGATAACGCAAGCACATTAAAATGATTATTGGCAAATTGTTGAGCCAGTTCAAAACCAATTCCTCTACTTGTACCTGTTATAACAACATTCTTCATTATAGTTTCTTATTTATAATTAATAGCAAATTACTTATTTTTTCATACATTTAAGAATTAAATTAATATAAATGAAGAAATTATTTCTAATCGTTTTTACGATTTTAATTGCGCAAACTATTTCTGCACAAACTAGTTATATTTTATGTGGTAAATTGGTAGATACCAAGTCCGGAAAAATATATAAAGAAAAAACTATTGTAGTAAAGGATAACAAAATTACAGCAGTAAAAGATGGGTATATTATGCCCAAAAGTGACAATTTAATAGATCTAAGAGATAAGGTTGTTATGCCAGGATTAATAGATATGCATGTGCATTTAGAAATGGAGTATGATGATAAAACTAGGATTAATAAATATATTTTAGATGAAGCAGATGTTGCTTATAATTCCGTAAAATTTGCCGAAACCACTTTAAAAAATGGTTTTACAACAGTTAGAGATTTAGGTGGTTCAGGTGTAAATATTTCTTTAAGAAATGCAATTAATGCAGGTAAAATTCCAGGGCCAAGAGTTTTTACAGCAGGTAAATCATTGGCTACTACAGGAGGTCATGCAGATCCAACAAATGGTAGTAGTAGAGTTTTAATTGGAAATC
>Ga0209136_1001214_pt1 | contig 17271 bp, 13 predicted proteins | sample SaaInl0LU_22_DNA_FD_184640 | JGI IMG/M metagenome (GOLD analysis project Ga0209136, IMG submission 184640) | Marine microbial communities from expanding oxygen minimum zones in the Saanich Inlet - ESP_90LU_22_DNA (SPAdes) (version 2) | ecosystem: Environmental > Aquatic > Marine > Intertidal... | reverse complement strand
ATTATACTTTATCACCTGAGTGCTAAATAAAAAAGTACTTCTTTTTAAATCTAAGAGAATATACCTGTAGTTATATTTTTTTTAAACGATAGAATGTTCTTTTAGGCTATATAAATTAATGCTGTTTTTATGATTATATAACTACACTAATACAATACTGTTTACACGCTTTTGGTAAGTACTATTTGATTCAAACAGTTTTCATCAAATTACACTAAAAAAAGTTCATAAAAAAACCCATTAAACTTTAACATCTAATGGGGTTATATTTAGCAATATATTCTTATCGTTATCTGAAGACTATCTTACGCATACGTAAACTTTCTGGGGTTACTTCTAAATACTCATCTTCTCGAATATACTCCATACATTCTTCTAGAGAAAAATCAATTTTTGGAGCTATTTTTACACCATCATCAGAACCAGAAGCTCTTACGTTTGTTAATTTTTTACCTTTTATTAAGTTTACGGCCATGTCTTCTTGCTTTGAATTCTCTCCTACAACCTGACCTTTGTAAATTTCTTGATTAGGATCTATAAAGAATTTTCCTCTATCCTGTAATCTATCAATTGCATAAGCTGTTGCTTTTCCAGTTTCAGAAGAAACAATCGCTCCTTTTACATCTTCAGAAAAATCTCCTTTATAGGGGCCATACTCAGAAAAGCGATGATTAATAATTGCTTGTCCAGCTGTAGCGGTTAAAATTTTATTTCGCAACCCTATTAATCCTCTAGAAGGAATCGTAAACTCTAAATGTTGTAAGTCTCCTTTTGGTTCCATTATCAATAAATCTCCCTTACGTAGAGAAACCAAGTTGATCGCTTTAGAAGAAACTTCTTCTGGCAAATCAATAGTTAAGGTTTCATAAGGTTCTGATTTTACACCATTAATATCTTTAAAAATTACTTGTGGACGACCAACTTGTAACTCATACCCTTCTCTTCTCATCGTCTCTATTAGCACAGATAAGTGTAAAACTCCTCTACCAAACACGTTAAATTTGTCCTCGGTATCAGTCTCATCAACACGTAGAGCTAAGTTCTTTTCCATTTCTTTAAACAATCTGTCACGTAAATGACGAGAAGTTACAAACTTACCTTCTTTACCAAAAAATGGTGAATTATTAATGGTAAACAACATACTCATTGTAGGTTGATCTACTTCTATTCTTGGTAAAGGTTCAGGATTTTCTAGATCTGCAATAGTATCTCCAATTTCAAAATCTTCAATACCAGTAATTGCACAAATATCTCCACTTCTTACTTTAGCAACTTTTGCCTTACCCATCCCCTCAAAAACGTGCAATTCCTTAATTCGCACTTTTTTAGTAGAACCATCTGCTTTACATAGCATATACTCTGTATTCTCCTCTAAATCTCCTCTATACACTCTACCGATAGCTATTCTTCCTGTAAAGGAAGAAAAATCTAAAGAAGTAATTTGCATTTGTGGTGTTCCTTCTCTATGTGGAGCTTCTGGAATTGACTCAATAACAGCATCTAATAAAGGAATAATATTATCTGTAGGTTCCTGCCAATCTTCACTCATCCATCCATTTTTAGCAGACCCATAGATTGTTGTAAAATCTAATTGTTCCTCTGTTGCTTCTAGCGCAAACATTAAATCAAAAACTTTTTCGTGTACTAAATCTGGGGTACAGTTCTCTTTGTCAACCTTGTTAACAACCACAATAGGTGTTAAACCTAATTCTATAGCTTTTCCTAATACAAAACGGGTTTGTGGCATTGGGCCCTCAAAGGCATCAACTAACAATAAAACACCATCTGCCATCTTTAAAACACGCTCTACTTCTCCACCAAAATCGGCGTGACCTGGAGTATCAATAACATTAACTTTAATCCCTTTATAATTAACAGAAACATTTTTAGAAAGAATAGTAATTCCTCTTTCTCGTTCTAGATCGTTATTGTCTAATAATAAATCAGTACGTTCTTTACGATCGTCTAAAATTTTAGCTTGATCTATAATTTTATCTACTAAAGTTGTTTTTCCGTGGTCTACGTGCGCAATAATTGCGATATTTCTAATGGATTGCATAAGCACCTTCTTAAATTTCGTGCAAAAGTAGTCTTTTATTAATTATGAATAGTAAATTAAGAATTAAAAATTACTGTTAACCAACAAAACTACTAGATGATCCAGAAACACATAAGGGTATCTGTCAAAATTGTACCGACTATTTTTAACCTAAAATATGTTTGATGACATTTCCAAATATACATAGTTAAAAATCTTGTAGTTATGTATTAAGTAATTACTCCATAAATACATAATATACTTAAAACAGTAACATGTAATATTTTACTTAAACGAATCCTCTCTATAGGCTGATGGTAAAATATTTGGAATTAATTTTATTAATAATGGCAACAACAAAGTCCCTCCAGGTAATAGAAATACGGTGAAAGCAGGAATTGCCTTACAAATATCTAACAACTGCATTTGTACCTTCTGCTTTTCTTTTGGAGTCAATTTTGTTTGGGTAGATTTTCTTAAAAGAAATAGCGCCTCTTTACTTTCAAACAATTCTTTTTGTAAACGTACTTTATTTCTCTCTAAAAGGGCTTGTACTTCTTGCACAGTTATCATTATAATTTTCTTTATTTACGTTTTAATGCAAACAAAGATAGCTTCAGAGTAGGTATAATTCAATAATTTCTAGTTAATTTTGTAATTCGTAATTTTATAAAAATGAAAACGATACAAGCTGTTTCATATCCAGTACATTTTATTGAAGATCAATATTTAGATTTAAACAATTTCTTAAAAAACAAAAACTACTCAACAGTTTTTATTTTGGTTGATGAAAATACAATGCAACACTGTTACCCAAGGTTTATGCAACGGGTGGTTATTGAAAACAAACTTGAGGTTATTGAAATAGAATCTGGAGAAATCAATAAAAATTTAGAAACCTGTATCGGCTTATGGAATGCTATTACAGAACTAGGTGGAGATCGTAAAAGTTTATTAATTACCCTTGGAGGAGGAGTAATTACAGACTTAGGTGGCTTTGTGGCTTCTTGCTTTAAAAGAGGCATCGATTTCATTAATATTCCAACAACACTTTTATCTATGGTAGATGCTTCTGTTGGAGGTAAAACAGGAGTTGATTTAGGAGTATTGAAAAACCAAATTGGCGTATTTGCAAACCCGCAAATGGTTATTATAGATGATGGTTACTTAGATACACTTTCTGAAAGAGAAATTAAATCAGGTACTGCAGAAATCATTAAGTATGGATTAACGTATGATATTGAGTTGTTTGATAAAATTACAAAGACGAAGTACAATAACATTAAAGAATTAATTTTTAGATCTGTAGAAATAAAAAATGAAGTTGTTTTACAAGATCCAAAGGAAAATAGTTTAAGAAAAATCTTAAATTTTGGACATACCTTAGGGCATGCAATCGAATCTTTTTACCTCGAATCTGAACACAAGAGTAATCTAACTCATGGTGAGGCCATTGCAATTGGAATGGTTTGTGAAAGCTATATGTCTTATAAACTGTTAAATTTCCAGTTTGAAAACGTTAAAAAAATAAAAGACACCGTTTTATCGATTTATGACAAAGTAGACATTCTAAACGACGATTTTTCAGCTATCATGAATCTCCTAAAACACGATAAGAAAAATGTAAACGGTCAAGTAAATTTTGTATTACTTAACAACTTTGAAGACTTTAAAATTGATTGTAAAGTACCAAACGATTTGATTATTGAGAGTATCGCGTTTTATAATGCATAAGTTTTACTCGACTTTAAAGTAAGTAACTCAATTTACCACACATTTCTTTTAAACGCCAAAGATATTTTTCTTAGGAGTAGACAAACACTTAAAATATGTGTTTTAAGGTTTGTAGCTTCCTTTAAAAGAGTATGAAATTAACATCTTCTAAAACTCCTTAGCTCCAAATTCACTTTTAATAAACCTAGCTTTACTTTTATTAGCAGTAAAATTATACGCTAAGTTTACAACAAACATATCTACCTCATAGACATAATTGGTTGTTGTGAAAAATTCATTTGGTCTAGCTGTTGTAATTCTTTGTTCATTAGTATTTAACAAGCCTAAATCCATATTTTGCCATTGTAAAGTAGCTACTAATTGATTGTTTAAAAAAGCTTTTCGAAAGGTCAAATTAGGTTGATAAAAACGAGAATCTTCACCTTGTGCAGTATTCCTATCCGATAAATAATTTAAGGTAAACTGCAATGAACTTGTTTTTGAAAATGCATAAGTAGTATTGATATTTACAGAATATTGATAGGCATTTGTATCGATATTCTCACGCACAGTTACGCCATTGTTTTCATAATTAAAAATTCCATCAATAGTGTATTTAAACGCATTAATTCCAATAAAATTAGTCCATTTTTGAGTGGGTCTTAAATTTGCCCCAACGTCTAAACCTATTGTTCTTGCTTTGCCTACATTAGAATAAATTCTATTTAAAATACTATCATTAAAAACTGTATTTACGCGGTTTACCAAGTTTTGATTGTACCTTACATAAGCATTTGCATAAACAGAATTTCCTTTTTTAAATCGCTTAGCATACCCTACCTCAATTAAATCTAAAAACTCTGGTCGTAAATTTTTATCTCCTTGTTCTAAAGTTTCAGAATGTTCTCTTTCTGCAAAGGGATTCATTTTAAAAGTAGTCGTTCTTTGCACTCTTTTAGTGTAACTCACTTTTACAGCTACATTCTTCTTTAAGTTGTATTGTATTGTTGCTGAAGGAAACAATTTTAAATAGTCAAAAGGAAGTGTTTCCTTTTCTGCATCTAATTCTCTAGACTGCAATTGTAGTTCTCTGGCCATATGCTCTAAACGGAGTCCAGCAATATATTCCCAATTTTTCTGTTTGCCATTTAAATTAATATATCCAGAGTGTAAGGTTCTTTTTAAATCAATTTCACTAGAAAACTCTAAAACTGGAGTAAAAAAAGCATTGGAGTCTGTTCTTCTTCCATAAAAGAAATCTCCCTGATGATCTAAGAAACGGTATTGATAACCAACTTCAAGATTTCCAATAATTAAATTTGGCACTTCATAATCAACTCTAAATAAGGTTCCTCTTAATGGGTTGTCATTGGTATTATATTCTTCTTGCAATAATTCAGAGGTATCTGGAAAACCTAGGTTTCTATTCGTTGTTGGCCCACCGAGTAATGTATACTCGTATAAGAGAGTAGCAGATAATTTTGAGTCATTTTCAAATTGATGGGAGTAATCAAAACTCCCCAATGCAAAATCACTTCTACGGATTCTTAAATTTTCATTAAAATATTGTAGGGTATATAATCTATTGTTAGTATCTACAGGAGACACAGCGTGATTATCAAAATATAAAATATCTGCAGTTCGATTTTTACTTCGTTTTCCTACAAAAAATCCTAAAGAAAAATTATTGTTCTCGTTTGGTGTAAAATCAACAGAAAAAAGACCACTATAGTTGGTTTCATCAAAACTACGTTCACCATCAGATAGAAAATTGGTTTTTTTATCTCCAATAATAGTAAATACATTTCCCTCTCTCCTACCAGAAATGTCATTTCTTAAATAACTTGTTGCTAAAGAAAAATTCCATTTTTCTGTCCTAAAATTATAAGTGGCATCAACACCATAGCGCTGTGTATTTTCAGCATTATTGTAAGCTTCTACAGATGGTAGGCCTATTCTAGTATTTATTTGAGTAAATGTGCCATTTAAGGATCCTTTTTTTGTAAAAACATTAATTATCCCTGCTTTTCCTTCAGGATCGAACTTAGCAGAAGGAGAGGTGATAAACTCGATTTTCTCAATGATATTTGCTGGCAACTGATTTAAAATGGTTAACGGATTTCCTTGAGTTGGTTTTCCATTAAGCATTACAATAAATCCAGTAGTTCCTCTTACAGAGATTTTATTGTTTACAGTAATGCTAACAGAAGGTAAGTTTTTTAAAATATCAGTTGCTGTTCCTCCAATAGCGTTCTGAAATTGTTTTGCATCAAAAACCTCTTTATCTATTTTACTAAATACAGCAGCTCTTTTAGTCTTTACAATAACGTTTTTTAAGGAATTAGAGGTACTTAAAGGAATTATACCCAAATCAATTGGATCATTCTGGTAATTGATATTTTTAATCGTCTGGGATTGATAACCTAAAAAAGTAATTATTAACGTATACCTCCCTTTCTTTACTTTTTTTACTGAAAAAAACCCATCCTCATTTGAGACAACACCTAAAACTAATTTCTCAGTGTTTGTTTCTTTTAAAACTACAGATGCGTACTCTAAAGATAAGTTATTGGTATTGTCGATAATTTTTCCTGTTATTTGAGAAAACGACAGATGCCCTAAAAATAAAAGGAAAACAGAAAATACGATATTGCAATAAGAATTCATCTTTATGATTTATTTTTTAAAAAGAAAACACATAAAAAAAGATAAGTATTAACTTATCTTTGATATAATAGGCAAACTTACTAGGCGTTAGATTTTTTTAACTTTAACAGCATTCATTCCCCTCATTCCTTTTTCAAGTTCAAAAGAAACTTTATCGTTTTCTTGAATTTCATCTAATAAACCACTAACGTGTGTAAAGTATTTTTCACCAGAAGTACTATCTATTATAAACCCAAAACCTTTGCTTGAATCAAAAAAAGATACTTTCCCGTTTTTCACAGGATCCTCTTCAGGTAAATCTTCTTTTTTAGTAGTAGAAATCTGAATATCTTCCAATTCAAATTCAACTTTTGCGTCAGGATCTGGAGGGGTATCTACTAAGTTTCCAAACTGATCTACATAAGCAAACTTAATCCCCGAAGTTCCGTTCTCTTCTTTAGCAGCTTTTCTAGCTTCCATTTTCTTTCGCTTATCCTCACGTTTCTTTATTCTTTTCTTTTCTTTTTCACTCTTGCTAAATGTCTGTTGCGATCTTGCCATTTATTGGTTGTTTTAAATTGAAGTTTAGCAAAGACATTGATTAAATTTATGAGATAAAGACTCAAAAATCTGATAATTCTTAATTAGAATTAAGAAGAGGTAAAACAATAATACATCTCTGATCTAAACGAGTGTAAAAATAACACGCTTTTTTGCAGTAACAAAATGAATTGTAATGAAGTTATCTATATTTTTCAAATTGCCTTACTTTGTTAAAAAAAAATTAAAATACAAATTGAAGTGCATTTATTAATAGTAATACTATTATATTTGCATGAAAATAATTCATCTATGAAAGGTTTATTATCAGTAATTAAAATTTCTCTACCAAAACAACTATACATAAAAGAACCTGAAACCTCTAATTTAGGTAAGCGTATAGTTGAAAATGGTATTTTATTGATAGATGAAGTAGGTTTTGAAAGTTTTACTTTTAAAAAATTAGGAAAAAAAATAGGCTCTAATGAGAGTTCTATTTACCGTTATTTTGAAAGCAAGCACAAATTTCTATTGTATTTAACTTCTTGGTATTGGGCGTGGTTAGAATACCAGTTAGTTTTAGCAACTTTCAGTATTACTAATACACAAAAAAAACTAGAAAAAGCAATTACAATCGTTACACAAACCGTAAAAGAAGATTCAAATTTCAATCATATAAACGAAGTGGTTTTATATAGAATTATTGTAAACGAAAGTTCTAAATCTTTTCTTACTAAAGAGGTAGATGAGGAGAATAAACAAGGTTATTTTGAAATTTACAAGCGTTTGATTATGCGTTTAGAAGAAATGATTTTAGCTGTAAAACCCAAGTATCCTTTTGCATTAAGTTTGGCAAGTTCTATCTTAGAAGGTGGTATTCATCAACACTTTTTACATGAACATTTTACAAAAATCACGAACTATAATAGCAAAAAAACACCAACTGATTTTTTTATTGAACTAACAACAAGAACCTTACTGTAAAACTATGGAAAACAAAGAATTAACCCCTTGGAGACGTTTTGTAAATTTACTTAAGATCGAAAAAAAAGATATTTTTCAAATTATCTATTATGCGATTTTTGGAGGTATTGTATCTTTATCTTTACCACTTGGTATTCAGGCGATTATTAATCTAATTCAAGGAGCACAAATTTCTACCTCTTGGATTATTTTAGTTATTGTGGTAACAATTGGGGTAATATTCTCTGGAGCATTACAACTAATGCAATTAAGAATAATAGAAACCATACAGCAACGTATTTTTGCACGTTCTTCTTTTGAACTCAGTTATCGTTTTCCTAAGATTAAAATGTCTGAATTACGCAACTATTATCCACCAGAATTGGCCAATCGTTTTTTTGATACATTGGCTATTCAAAAAGGATTATCTAAGATTTTAATAGACATTCCTACAGCTGTTTTACAGATTTTATTTGCGTTAATTTTACTTTCTTTTTACCATCCATTCTTTATCATTTTTGGAGTATTATTGCTACTTCTTATTTACATCGTTTTTAAGTTTACAGCAAAAAGAGGGTTAGAAACTAGCTTGATTGAATCTAGAAACAAATACCAAGTTGCCCACTGGATACAAGAAGTAGCTAGAACTGTGGTTAGTTTTAAACTATCTGGCAATACAGATTATGCAATCACTAAAAATGATCAACTTGTGCATAAATATATTGAGGCTAGAGAAAATCACTTTAAAATCTTAATCCTTCAGTTTACTCAAATGATTGGATTTAAGTCAGTTGTCACCGCTAGTTTACTAATTATAGGTGGACTCTTAGTGTTAAATCAGCAGATGAATATCGGGCAATTTGTTGCAGCAGAAATCATTATCCTCTTAGTTGTAGCTTCTGTAGAAAAACTAATTGTTGGTTTAGAATCTTTTTATGATGTATTGACTTCTATAGAAAAAATTGGGCAGATCGTTGATAAGGATTTAGAAAGTCAATCTGGAGAAAAACCTAAGTTTAATGGTGATATGACAGTTGAGCTAGACAACATTGCATATCGAGTAGTTGATAGAAAAAAACCAATACTTAAAAACATATCATTAACACTTACCCCAAAAAGTAGAATTTTAATTATGGGTGAGAGTGGTTCAGGAAAATCTACTTTAGTACGATTAATTTCTGGAATTATTGAACCTACCGATGGAAACATTTATGTAAACAATCTCTCTATAAAAAGTTTGTTTTTAAATTACTATCGATCTCATATAGGATTATCACTTTCAGAAGAAACACCTTTTGAAGGTTCTATAAAAAGTAATTTGGTATTTGGTAATCAAAATATTTCTGACAAAACAATATTTGAAGCTTTAGAAATTGTTGGATTAACTCAATTCATAAAAGAACAACCTAGTGGATTGGATACCATTTTATATCCAGAAGGGAAACAAATTTCTTATACAATTGGAAAAAAACTGATCTTAGCAAGAGCAATTATTAAACAACCTAAATTAATGATTTTAGAGGATCCTTTAGATCAGTTTAATCTTGAGGAAACAAAACGAATTATCAACTATCTAACCGCAAAAGAAAGACCTTGGTCTTTAATAGTGGTAAGCAGTAAAAAAAGTTGGAAAACAGTATGTAACCAAGTTATAATCTTAGAAAAAGGAGAAATTAAATCTTAAAGAAACACCATGCTAAATATTTCTAAAAATAAAATAAGCGATCAAATAGATTTAAATAACTATAAATCTGGAAAAGACATTTTTAATAAACAGTACTACAAATCATTAAATCGATTTTTACTCATATTTGCAGCTATTGGCTTAATTGTACTGTTTTTGCCATGGACACAGAATATTACAGGTAACGGATTGGTAACAACACTATACCCCAACCAAAGAGCACAAACCATTCAGTCTCAAATTCCAGGTAGAATTGAAGAGTGGTTTATAAGAGAGGGAGATTTTGTTAAAAAAGGAGATACCATTCTTAGAATTTCAGAGGTGAAAAGTGAATATTTTGATGTGCGTTTGATTGAAAGAACGAAGCAACAAATTGATGCAAAATCATCATCAGTAAATGCTTATGGGCAAAAAGTTGAAGCTTTACAAAGACAAATTTCATCTCTTAAAAGAGAATTGGAGTTAAAAATAGAACAGGCAGAAAACAAACTGTACCAAAGCAAACTGAGGGTACAAAGCGATAGTATTGAATTTGAAGCAGCTAAAACAAATATAAGCATTGCTGAAAGGCGGTTTAATCGAACCCAAAAGTTAGCGCAAGAAGGTATTTTAGCTATAAAAGATGTTGAAGAGAAAAAACTAAAATTACAAGAGACACAAGCAAAATTAATTGGTCAAGAAAACAAGTTAATTGCAAGTAAAAACAATGTATTAAATGCAAAGATTGAATTGAATAGAATTCATTCAGAATATAGCAATAAAATATCTAAAGCTCAAAGTGAGATGTCTACCGCCATGTCCAATCAATTTGATGCTGAGGCTCAAGTTTCTAAATTAGAAAACACAAATAGCAACTATATAGCAAGAAATAGTTTGTTGTATATAAGGGCTCCACAGAATGGCTATATCAACAAGGCAATTAAAGGTGGTATAGGAGAAACTTTTAAAGGAGGAGAAGATTTAGTAAGTATTATGCCTGCACAAATCGATTTGGCTGTAGAAACTTTTGTCCGCCCAATTGACTTACCCTTAATTCATATTAACGAAGATGTTAGGGTGCAATTTGATGGTTGGCCTGCAATTGTCTTTTCAGGTTGGCCTAATATTTCTTATGGCACATATGGCGCCAAAGTGGTAGCCATTGAACGTTTTATTAGCCCTAATGGTAAATATAGAGTTCTACTTGCTCCAAATAAAAGTGATCATGAATGGCCTAAAGCTATTAGAGCAGGTTCTGGTGCAAAAACAATTGCACTTTTAGAGGATGTTCCTATTTGGTTTGAATTATGGAGGCAGATCAACAGTTTTCCACCAAATTATTATCAACCAATTGGAAAATCAACTGTAAAATCGAACGAAAAGAAATAATAAAATAGCCTATAATACTCATGAAAAAGCTTTTTTTACTCTTTTTTATTTTTAAAATAACAACTTACTACAGTCAAAGTAGCCCTTTGCAAGAAAGTCTAGTTGCCACAATGTCGTTGTCTGAATATCTTGGCTATGTAAAACGTTTTCATCCTATTGTTAAGCAAGCAAATCTTGTTATTAATGATAGTGAAGCTAAATTGTTAAAAGCAAGAGGTGCTTTTGATCCAGAAATAAAAGTCAATTTTAATGAAAAACGATTTGAACAAAGAGACTATTATGACAAACGTAATGCTACTTTTAAAATACCTACATGGTATGGAATAGAATTGAAAGCTAATTTTGAAAATAATTCTGGTGTTTTTCTAAATCCAGCTGCCACAGTTGACAATTTATATAGTGCTGGCGTTTCTTTATCCTTATTGAAAGGGTTGTTGATGAATGATAGAATGGCTGCTATAAAACAAGCCCGTTTATTTATCAACCAAGCGAAAGAAGACCAACAAATTTTAGTTAACAACATCTTATACAAGGCTTCTGTTACTTATTTTACCTGGTTAAAAGCCTACAATGAAAAACAAGTTTACACCTCATTTGTAAAAAACGCAACGTTTCGTTTGAAGGCAACAAAAAGAGCTTTTTCAGAAGGTGACAAACCTGCTATTGACACTTTAGAAGCCAGTATTTTTTATAAATCAAGATTATTAGATTTAGAAAAAGCACGTATTAAATACGTAAAAACTTCTTTAGAACTTTCAAATTTTTTATGGTTAGCAGACAATACTCCAGTTGAATTACAGCGTAATATTATCCCAGATATATCTACTTTACAAACTGTAGATAATACGTTTAACATTGCTTTGTTTAATAATCAAAATTTTGATATTAATAAGCATCCTAAGATTAAATCGTTACGATTTAAAATAGAACGTCTAGATGTTGAAAGACGTTTAAAATTTAATCGTTTATTACCTAAATTAGATGTAGACTATAATTTCTTATCTCCTAATGAAAATCAGTTTTCTAATTTCAATACAGAAAACTACAAGGCTGTTGTAAAATTTAGTCTACCTATTTTTCTTAGAAAAGCCCGTGGAGATCTACGTTTAGCCAAAGTTAAATTGAACGAAATCCAATTTGAAAATGAGGCCTTTATAGTAAGCATCACCAACAAAATAGATGCCATTCAACAAGAACTAGATTCTTATACTATTCAAAGTAATTTAACAAAAGACATAGTTATAGATTACGAAGCCTTATTAAAAGCTGAAGAACGTAAATTTTTTTTAGGTGCTAGTTCTTTATTTCTAGTAAACTATCGTGAAGTAAAACTGATAGAATCACGCTTAAAAGCTATAGACTTAGAAAATAGATTTTTTAATAGTAAAGCAAGTTTATTTAAGGCTGCTGTAATCCAGATTGCTGAGTAATTGAGTATTTATTTACGAAACAAATCGTCTTTGATTTTCGGTAATTGAAGATTAAATCTTACAGAAAGACTTCTAATGAAAACTACTACTATTGCAGAAATCAAAAAGATTGTATTTTCTTGTAAACTTGTTTTTTGAAGCGCTAAATAAGTCATTCCACCTACCAAGCAAGCAGAGGCATAGATTTCTTTTTGGAAAATAAGTGGAACTTTGTTGGTGAGAACATCTCGTAACACACCACCAAAAACTGCAGAAATCATTCCCATAATTAAGGCAACTACAGGCTCTAGGTGATACAAGAGGCTCTTCTGTATACCTAGTAGTGTAAAAACACTAATACCAATAGTATCAAATAAAAAAAGTGTTTTTGAAAGTGGTAAAATTTTACTTTTAAATAAAAAGGTTACAATTACCGCAACTAAAATTACCCACAAATACGTCAAGTCTCCAATCCAATTGATAGGATGTGCATCAATTAAAACATCTCTTAACATACCTCCACCAACAGCTGTAACAAAAGCTATAATTACAACACCGAATAAATCAAAATTTTTATCGGAAGCAACCAAAGCTCCACTAATAGCAAAAGCAAATGTGCCTAACATGTCTAAAATATAAACGACATCCATTTACAAAGAAGTTTCAATAAACTTTATTTGTAATTCTTTCTGTAATTGATGGATTTTCTCCAATTCGTTAGGTAGAATAAATACCAAAGATGTTCCTGATTTTCCTGCTCTAGCTGTTCTTCCACTTCTATGTGTATAATAGTCGGTTTGTTCTGGTAGCTGGTGATGGATTACAAAAGACAAATCTTTCACATCAATACCGCGAGCCGAAACATCTGTTGAAATCAAGTATTGTAAAGATTCATTTTTAAAAGCACGCATTACTTTGTCACGTTCTTTTTGCTGCATATCTCCCTCTAAAGCAGCTACAGAAAAACCCTCCTCTATTAATTGTTTTGCGAAATTTTGCGATCCCGCTTTTGTTCTACAAAAAATAATTCCTCTTTCATTCCCTCTTTTTTCAAGAAAAGAAATGATATCATTCGTTTTTTCTTTCAGACTTGTTTTTACAAATAAATGTCTAATATTCGCATTAACTAAAAGATTTTTATTCACTTCAACCCTTGGTGAGTTGGCATCCATATAAGTCTTTATAATTCGCTTGATCTCTTCTGGCATTGTTGCAGAAAACAACCATGTACTTCTTTGTTTTGACTTTGCAAACTTTAAGATTCTATTTAGATCTTGTTTAAAACCCATGCTTAGCATTTCGTCAGCTTCATCTAAAACTACATTTTTTACCTTGCTGATATCAATAGTACCTCGTTCAATTAAATCAATCAACCTACCTGGAGTAGCAACAATAACATGGGTAGTCCTTTTTAAATTATTAATTTGCTTATCAATTTTTTCTCCTCCAAAAACAGCTTCTACAAAAATTCGATGATGACAATATTTGGTAAACTTAAAAAGTTGCTTCTTTATTTGCTGAACCAACTCTCTTGTAGGAGATAAGATAATCGCTTGAATATCATTATTATCTGCATCTATCTGATTCAATAAAGGCAGACCAAAAGCAGCTGTCTTTCCTGTTCCTGTTTGAGCCAAACCAATAAAATCTGTTTGTTTTTTTAATAAGATAGGAATTGCCTTTTCTTGGATTTCAGTTGGAGTAATAATACCCATTTCCTTGATAGACTTTATATACTCTTTTTGTATTCCTAAAGATGAGAATGAAGACATAAAATGATTCTAATTTAATGATTATAAGAAGCTTGCAATTATAGGTTTCTAAAAAAACCGAAACAATTTGTTTCGGTTTTTTTATTGTAATATTTCTATGGTTTTCAATTCCTAAAAACCCAATAGAATTAAACTATTTTATAAGTGAATCACCTCATCATAAGCATCTGCCACTGCTTCCATAACAGCTTCACTCATTGTTGGGTGTGGGTGTATTGTTTTTAGCACTTCATGTCCTGTAGTTTCTAATTTTCTACCTAAAACTGCTTCTGCAATCATATCTGTTACGCCTGCACCAATCATATGACAACCTAGCCACTCTCCGTATTTAGCATCAAAAATAACTTTCACAAAACCATCTGGTGTCCCAGCAGCTTTTGCTTTACCTGATGCAGAAAATGGAAATTTTCCCACTTTAATATCGTAACCAGCCTCTTTTGCTTTTTCTTCAGTTAAACCAACAGACGCAATTTCTGGAGTTGCATAAGTACAACCTGGAATATTTCCATAATCAATTTTTTCTGTATGTAAACCTGCTAGTTTTTCAACGCAAGTAATTCCTTCAGCAGAAGCAACGTGTGCTAACGCAGGACCAGGAGTTACGTCTCCAATGGCATAGTAGCCAGGCATATTTGTTTGATAATAATCGTTTACTAAAATTTTATCTCGGTCTGTTATAATACCTACATCTTCTAAACCTATATTTTCTATATTGGTTTTAATACCTACGGCTGATAATAAAATATCTGCTTCTAACTTTTCTTCTCCTTTTTTAGTTTTAACGGTAGCAACAACGCCCTCTCCAGAAGTATCAATAGACTCAACAGATGAGTTTGTCATTACTTTGATTCCAGATTTTTTAAATGAACGTTCAAATTGTTTTGAAATGTCTTTATCTTCAACAGGAACAATATTTGGTAAATACTCTACTATAGTAACTTCTGTTCCCATGGTATTATAAAAATGAGCAAACTCAACACCAATAGCTCCAGAACCAACAACAATCATAGACTTTGGCTGCTCTGGTAAGGTCATTGCTTGTCTGTAACCAATAACTTTCTTACCATCTTGAGGTAAGTTTGGTAATTCACGAGAACGTGCTCCAGTCGCAATAATAATATTATTTGCTGTATATTCTGTTATGGTTCCATCTTCAGCAGTAACCGCTACTTTTTTACCAGGTTTTACTTTTCCAAATCCATCAATGATGTCAATTTTATTTTTTTTCATTAAAAACTGAACACCTTTACTCATCCCATCAGCAACACTTCTACTCCTTTTGATAACCGCATCAAAATCTTTGTCAATTGCTTCTGCTTTTAAACCATATTCGTCTACATGCTTTAGATAATCGTATACTTGAGCGGATTTTAATAATGCTTTCGTTGGAATACATCCCCAATTTAAGCAGATTCCTCCTAAAGATTCTTTTTCTACAATAGCAGTTTTAAAACCTAATTGAGATGCTCTAATTGCAGTTACATATCCACCAGGTCCGCTACCTATAATTATAATGTCGTATTTCATTTTTGAAAATTTGGTTTAACGTTAAAGCAATCGTATTTGTAAAGAAAATTGATTTGCTAAGTTGGCAAATTTAGTGAATATTTAGAAAATTTTTTGCATGCTTTTCAAGATATTTCCAGTGAGAAAAAATGCAAAAAAAAAGTTAAATCACTACCTATTTGCTATTTTTTTTTCAAAAGCGTTAACGATAAAATTAACTATAGCGTGTATTGCTATCAAAGCAACAATTGCAACAATAGGAACACCTAGAATTTGATAAGGCATATAATAGCTCCAAGTTCCTAGTTGAATGGCAATAATTTCTCCATAAGTTGGAAAGAAAGCGACTAAAAAAAGTAATGATAAAGATTGATTTCTTTTACTTAAATTAGGTTTTAACTCCATAATTTGCTCTTCTGTTTGATAAATAATTACAAATGCAGCTCCCCAAGCAAAAAACAACCACAAGGGCAATTGTGTATTGATATCATGATACTCCCAAAAATGAAATTCTGTACCTAAATATTCTGCCAGCAAACCCAATGATGCTGTCAAGAAAAAACCTAAAACTAATTTTATGGATAGTGTATTGGCCTTTTTTCTTTTGTAATATGTATGGCCTATTTTGGCTATTAACAACAAAGCAACGAACCAATCGTAATGATGCAACAATCCCAAGGTAATTCCCCCGATAGTTAGTTTGATACTATTTTTTAAAATTATTTTTAGCAAGTTCGTTGTTTGGAGAATTGGACTTTTAGATTTTAACAACTTTATAATCAAAAAAATTTCAGGGCAGCACTTGATGTTACATCCGTTCTGGTACCTGAATTCCTAATAAAGAAAAAGCTGTTTTTATCGTTTGTGCGACTTTGTTAGACAATTGAACTCTAAACTGTTTTTTTACGACCTCTTGCTCCCCTAGAATAGATACATTTTGATAGAAAGAATTGAATTCTTTTACCAAATCATAGGTGTAATTTGCTATAATTGCAGGTGAATAATTCGCTGCAGCTAATTGTACACTTTCTGGAAACAATTCTAGTTGTTTTAGTAACAGCTTTTCTTTTTCATGAAGTTCTATCTCTGAATAATCTTCTAAAACACGAAAATCAAAATTAGCTTTTCTTAAAATAGATTGAATTCTAGCAAACGTATACTGAATAAAAGGTCCTGTGTTTCCTTGAAAATCTACTGAAGATTTTGGATCGAACAAAATGCGTTTTTTAGGATCTACTTTTAAAATAAAATATTTTAAAGCCCCTAAACCTATAATTTTGTACAATTCTTCTTTTTCTTGTTCAGAGTAGTCATCTAACTTACCTAATTCTTCTGAGATAGCTTTTGCTGTACTTGCCATTTCGTCCATTAAATCATCAGCATCTACAACTGTTCCTTCTCTTGACTTCATTTTTCCAGATGGTAAGTCTACCATTCCATAACTTAAATGAAATAAATTTTCTGCCCAAGTAAACCCTAACTTTTTGAGGATTAAAAACAACACATTAAAATGATAATCCTGTTCATTTCCTACAGTATAGACCATTCCTCCAACATCTGAATAATCATTGACACGTTGAATAGCCGTACCTATATCTTGTGTCATATACACTGCTGTTCCATCTGAACGCA
>Ga0209136_1001213_pt1 | contig 17281 bp, 7 predicted proteins | sample SaaInl0LU_22_DNA_FD_184640 | JGI IMG/M metagenome (GOLD analysis project Ga0209136, IMG submission 184640) | Marine microbial communities from expanding oxygen minimum zones in the Saanich Inlet - ESP_90LU_22_DNA (SPAdes) (version 2) | ecosystem: Environmental > Aquatic > Marine > Intertidal zone... | reverse complement strand
ACAAGAAGATATTGACACAGTTGTTGCGTGGGTAAACTCAGGCTCGCAGTATGGAGATCCTGACACAGTAGTACAGTCAGTTGACTTAGGCGACCCAGAAGCATGGAGTTTTGAAGGAGACTTTGGAGCACCGGATGCAATTATCCCAAGTGTAGCAATTAACATTCCAGCAAACGGTAACGACTTATGGCACAAGCATTTAGTTCCAACAGGTCTAACTGAAGACCGTTGTATTAAAGCAGTACAAGTTAAACCACGTGGCGAAGCTAAGGCTGTCGTACATCACGCTAACTCAAGTATCATCACAGCAGAAGGGCGTGAAGGCATGCTCACTGAGTACGCTATGGGAAAGTGGGGAGAAATAGTACCACAAGGAGTATGTCGAACTATCCCAGCAAATGCAGAAGTAAGTTGGGATATACACATGTTCCCAGGTGGTCTTGGAGCAATGGCCCCAGGTTCTGTAATCAAAGACAATGTGGTAGAGATTGGTCTTTGGTTATACACAGAAGAGGAAAGCGCACAACTGAAATACAAACAAGACTTGAGTTTGTATCGCCTTGGCAATCAGGACGACTTAGTAGTCCCACCCAATGGATATGCAATGACGCAGGGCTTTCACAGTTTCGATCATCCTGTTCGTTTAGATAGTTTTCAACCGCACGGACACTTGCGTATGAACGCAGCAAGCCTTGAAATCTTCTATCCACAAACAGGACGCACAGAGCAGATAAGCCAAATATCTAAATGGTCAGCTACATGGCATCACAGTCATTTGTATGCTCCAGAAGTAGCACCACTCTTGCCAGCAGGAGCAGTTATTGTTCTAAAGCAATGGTATGACAACACAGAAAACAACCCAAACAATCCAGACCCTGATATGTGGGTAATGGGAGGTTCAAGAACAGGAGACGAAATGACTCACGCTTGGCTTGCTATCACACATTTAGATGACGAAGGATACAATAAACTAAAAGAGGAAAGAGATGAAAAATTTAATATTGCTAGTAAGTAGTATTATTATAACAGGATGCACTAATTCAGGTTACAATGGCCCGCATGATTTTAATTGGAACCCTGAACGAGTAGTCTGGGAGCAAAATATTAGAAACTGTAGGAGTGCGGACGTTTGTAGAGCAGAAACACTGTTTAGACGATGAAAGTTAAACTATAGTTTACCAATAGGCGTAGAACTACTAGCAGTCATATTCCACTTTTGCTTTTGTTCTACGCCTTTCTTTTGAGCAAATTTCTTACTATCGCAGTTCTTACATACGTGAAAGTAGGAATTACTTAGGCGTTTAGGATCCATACTACCTCTAGCACGTTCAAACTCTTGATCACAATTATCACATCTAAATACACAATAGGTTACTTCGCGTGTGTAAGTGTGTTCCTTGCCTGTTTTGCTAGTACGAACATGCCGGGTCTGCTTTTTATATTCTCTCATAAACATAAGTATATTTACATTAAGATTACAAAATTAAATAATAAATACTATCATAAGAAGGATTATTCAATGACAATTTGTACACTATCTGACACTGCAAAGAAACAAATCGACACAATTTGTGAAGAAAATGAGTGCTATGCAGTAACACTTAACCTAAAAGGCGGCGGGTGTGCAGGGTTTGAATACGAATGGGGGACATTAGCAACTCCAGAAGAGGTAGAGGCTAACGACATAGTCCTAAAAACAGACACAAACTGCACTTTTGTAATAGGTGCAGCAAGTATGATGTTCCTTGTAGGAACAGAAATAAATTATAAAAAAGATATCATGGGTTCAATGTTTGAAATCATTAACCCTAACGCAAAATCAGCGTGTGGGTGCGGCATAAGTGTAAACTTTGACGTAGACAAATTAGCAATTCCAGCAATATAATAACGGAGCAAGACAAATGGCAAAGCAAGGTATAGACATTGGCATCGAAGGTAATGACGGCACAGGCGATAGTATTCGCGAGTCGTTTCGTAAAGTAAACGAAAACTTTCAAGAGCTATATGCAGTATTTGGTATCGGCGGACAAATATCGTTTACTGATCTTAATGATACTCCAAACACGTACGAAGGCAACGAAAACAAAGTTCCGTTAGTTAAGTCAGATGGTAGTGGAATTAACTTACTTGAACTTGCTTCAGACAATAGTCTAGACGGCACTCCAGATACTATCGGGTTTGACTTTACCGTTGACGGCAAAGTTATTATCAAGCAGCTTGTATCAAAAGTTTCAAATGACCCTGAGCCTATCTTAGGCGGTCCTATGGATGCAGCTACACAACCAATTGCTAACATAAGTGTTACACAGGCTGCAATTGATACCTTCAACTCAGTTCACGGAACAAACTTAACAACAGGCGCCCTTGTTATTGATAAGGCGTTCGCTGACAGAAACTATCAAGGTAAAGAAGTTGCTGGTGCCGGACTACGTCTAGGTGACGAACCATCTAGTGCCGCAAGTTATGTTCTAACTACTACTTCTACCAGTTTAGGAAATTTATCTATTACTGCTCATGGATTAAGTGAAGCGAATTCAGGCGCAGGATTTGTTTTTAGATCAACAGGAACTGATCCTTTTGGAGTAACTACAGGTAATACTTATTACATTAAAGTAGTTGACGCTGATAGTATTTCTCTTCACCCAACAGAACTAGATGCCATAAATGGAACAGCTAGAATATTGTTATCAGGCGGTAGCGGCACATTTTCAATTACTGATGCAGCATACGACAGTGATTTACAAGGTTACTGGTTAGACAATGTTGCTATGCCAAGAAAGAGTATTGTAAGACGCCAGGGCGATGACATGACAGGTGCTCTTAACTTGTTTGACCACCCAGGCGAACTGCGTGGCACAGGTTTACCAAATGGTCCAGATGACTTACAAGCAGCTACAAAACTATATGTTGATAATGCAGCAGCACAAAGTACCGTTAATATCTATGTAAGTACATCAGGCAACGACTTACAAACATTTACTCCAGACGGCAAAGAAGGCAGAGCTCCAGCGTATGCATATCGCACAATTAACGCAGCAGCACGTAAAGCAGAAGAAGTAATTATTGCTGCTCCGCCAGAGCCCGGACCGTATATGCAGACTATGACATACGCATCCGGCAGCACTGCTGCACAAACAAATACTGTTGGTATTACAAGCCCGATTGCCGATCGTGCAAATGCAAGAGCAATGATTGTTGCAAACAAAGAGTTTATTGCGAAAGAAGTTACAGGCTATATCGATGCAACATTCCCAGACTTTGCAGGAACATACAATTTAGAAATTTGTCAACGTGATGTACAATTTATCTTAGATAGTGTTAGTTTAGATGCACTACTAGGTAACAATGCCAACTATCTTTCACGTTGGGCTGGCATACGTTATTACTCAAATGTTAGTGCGCAAAAAGCAATTGGCTCACAGCGTGTAGAAACTATTGCAGGTATTACATATGCTAAAACACTAGTTACACAGTATATTTTAACAAATACTGCACCAGTAACTCTTTATCAAGATCGTGTACCACAAGTAACTAACTTACCGTTACCTGATAGTAGTGCTGATGAAACAATCGGCGCAAAAATGGATATTGTTCTTGACGTTATTAATAACGGTGTATTAGATGCTCCTCAAATTGTTGACGGTACTACTAATTATAAAATTAATGTTAACAACGGCGGACTTGGATTTATTAAACAAGCAAATCCAGAGAACACAGATATTATTCCAGGTAAGGTTGTACGTGGTAAGAACTCAGGCGCTATTGGACGTATTATCGACTACAAGTACGAAGCAGGTCCGAGAGCACCTAGTGTAGTAGGCACTGACGAAATTGAAGTGCAGCTATTAGAGCCAGTTGAATTTGTTCCTGGTGAAGAACTAGAGTATGGTAACTTTGTGCGCGAAACGCAGATTTCAATTAGAATTGAGTCTGGTATTTATGAAGAAGATTATCCGATTCGTATACCTGCAAACGTAAGTATTAAAGGTGATGAATTTAGACGTTGTATTATTCGTCCAAAGAAGCGTATTTCACAATCACGTTGGGCTAATACATTCTTTTATCGCGATGCAGAATTTGATAATTTGGTTTTAGGTGCATCGAGTATAGAATCTGTTAATTTTGATTCACAGTTAGATGCTTCAAGAACTCCAGGCACATACTCGGTAAGTTTATGGTCTAGTGATAAGCTAGGAACTGATGCAGAATTTGATATTACTGTTGGCTCCGATGGTGCTATTGCTAATATTGTTATTACAAATGCCGGAACTCAATTCCAAAAAGACGAGCGAGTAACTGTACTAGATGCTCAACTAGGAAGCGGCGGCGCCAATAGTATCACATTTACTATTGCAAGAGTTCCTAATGGTATCGAATATGTAAATCCTCTTACTGGCGCAGTAGATGGATACTTTGGTTATCATTACTTGAGACATCCAGCTATTTTAAAGAACACAGGCGCTGGTTATGAAAACGTAGGCAAGTGGAACACTAACGCACTTACATTAATTGATAACAAAGAATTCATTCAAGAGCAAGTTGTAAACTATATTGAAACAACGTTCCCTGCACTAGTTGGCTCTTACAGTAGAGCAAAATGTTTTAGAGATGTAGGTTTAATTGTTGATGCACTTGTAAAAGACTTCCGCAACGGTGGCAATGAATTTTCACTAGAAGCACAAGGCGAATATTATGCTGGCGCAGTTGAAGCTGGCACAGAAACAGAGACTGTTGCAGGTATTCAACATATCTATACTGTTGTAAGCAAACTAATACTAGGTGAAAATCCAACTACGCTTTATAATCAATCTGGCGGCGGCGCTGTCGACAGACTATATGCAGCTGATTTGTTTAATGGTTCAGGAGAGCCGGCAGCATGGGCAACTTCTCAGACTTATAGACTAGGTAATGTTGTTAAATTTACAACTGGCTTAGGTATTACAACTTACTATACTCCAACTAAAGAGCATATAAGTGGTTCTACATTTAATGCTGCTGAGATTTCAGAGTTTTGGAGAGTAATCGATGGACCTTCTGTAGTACTACAAAACTTAATTGATACTGTTAAATTTGCATTTAATGAAGATTACAATCCTCCATTGAACAACATTGATATGGATGTGTTCTTAATGAACGATGCAACAATGTTACGTAACATTACAGTGCAAGGTCATGGCGGATTTATGCTTGTGCTTGATCCTGAAGGACAAGTTCTAACTAAATCTCCATATGTACAAACTGGTTCAAGTTTCTCACAATCACTTAACAAGCAAGCATTTAGAGGTGGATTATTTGTTGATGCGTTTGTTGGTAACTCGGCAGTACAAGTTATTGAGAAAGTAGATGGCAGTGCGTTTAGATTAAAAATCCAAAGTTTAGGTTCTCCAACACAGCCACAAGGTTTGTTTGTAAGACGTCCTGAAACTCCAAGTGCATTTTATATAGATGGAAGACGTTTCCAAGTTAATGCTGTTACAGCATACGATAAAAGTTTAGGTACAGCAGAACTTATTTTATCACCTAATTCAAACAGTGGCGTAGGATTTACTGGAATCACTAGTGGATTAGCAACAGGTGTTGATCTAGATTCAGTTGGTACTTTTGAGTTTGATACTGTTAAATGTGCAAGAGACACTCGATATATCTTAGATGCAATTACGTTTGATACAGCACTAGGTACTAACTTTAATAGTGTATACAACGGCATTGCATATCAAAGAGCATCAGGTTCTTATGTACAAGGCAATCAAAAAACACAAACTACAACAGCTATTACAAAAGGCAAAACAGAAGTGGCAGCACTTGCACAAGTTGCAGATAGTGCAACAGCATTAGCAAGAGCAAACGCAGGGTTCGATGAAATTATTGATATTATTAATAATGGCGTACAAAGTGTTACAGCACCAGGTGACGGTGTTGCAGATGTACTTACTTTTCCTGCGCCCGCAGTACTTCCTACTACAGACGCAGATAATGCAGCACAAAGACTTGTTGACAATAGAGCATTTTTAGCAGCAGAAGTTGTAGCATACGTAAATGCTAACACTCCGCCAGCGGGATACGATCAAGCTAAGTGTTTGAGAGATGCAGGATATATTGTTGATGCATTAACTTATGATGTACTTTATGGTGGCAATAGTGCTACAGCAATTAACGCTCGTGCATACTTTGACGGCGCAGTAGTACAACTGCCAGAAGCACAAAGAGTTGCTACGGCAGCATCTTACGCACATTTAGCTACTGTAGTTGCAGCAGTTGTTACTGATACAACTGGATTACCGACTGTTGCAGTAACAGCAGGCAATACAGAAACACAAGTTACAACAGGAGCAGCAGCTACCGCAGCAGAAAGTACAGTACTTGATGGCTTACTACAAATTATTGAAAATGTTGTAATAGCTGGCAATTTAAATAGTTTACCAGATGTTGTCGAGCCAGACTTAACAGCCCTTGGTGTTAGTGCAGAACTAAGAGACGCAGCTAACGATATTATTAATAACAGAGCACTAATTGTTAATCGTGTTGTACAAAGTGTAGATGCACCATTACCAATTACACTACAAACAGCAGGTAACAGAAGTATACTAGGTAACGACTTTACACAAGTTAACGATTTAGGATACGGACTTGTAGCAGCCAACGGTGCGCTATCAGAGATGGTTAGTATGTTTACATATTACTGTCATGCTAGTTACTATTCAAAGAATGGTGCTGAGATTAGATCACTAACAGGATCAAGTTGTTATGGTGAGTTTGGTCTAGTTGCTGAAGGCAGTGATCCAAACGAAATTCCAGATGCAATTTCGTTGTATCAAGATATGACACAGCCTGCAAAAGCATTTGATGTTGATGTAATATTGAATTCAACTGGATTCTTAACACTAACAGAAGGCGAAACTCTAACACAAGATTTATCTGGTGCAAATGGTAAGGTGGCAGTTGCAACAAGTCAAACTGGCGGTTCAAATGTAATTTACTTAACAGATATTTCTGGAGCATTTAATACAACTAACGAAATAACAGGCAGTGTAAGTGGTGCGCTTGGTGCAGACAGTGTTCCAATTAGTGTCGACTCAAACGGTTACGATAATCCAGTACAAGGACTGTCGTTATACGTTTACGATATGAAAGATACGCCATCAAATAGATCAGAAGTTAACATATGGCATCCAGCTCGTCCAGCCTTTGCACGTTATGAAGTTGCAAACGCAGAAATTGTACAACATATAGTTGGTGAATATCCGTTGCTCACAGAAACAACAGATTATACAGCAACAAAAGTAAATCCAGCTGCTACTGGATTTAGATTTAATATTTACAAAACGATTGCAGCAGGATACACTGTAACATTTGCAACATCGAATGACGGTATTGATTATGAAGTAGGAGATCAGTTTGTAGTTGCTGGAGATAAGCTCGGCGGCACAACTCCTGCTAACGATTGTACAGTTACAGTTGCTACAGTAGATGTAACTGGTGCGATACTTACTGTTACAGCAGCAGGCACAATTGCAGTTGAAGCAAGTACTCCGATGTACAGTGGTGCTGTTTACAAACTTAATTTCAGTACAAGTGATACACAATTTAGTGCAAACGGTCTACTAGAAATTGTACCATTTAATACAAGCATTGTTTATTACAGAAACCAGACACAAATTGTTGCTGATTTGGCCCGTCCAGATGTACTAACAATTCGTCCAAGTACTGCGCTAACGTTTGATGAGAATCCATCCTTTGTTTACAGAAGTATTAGTTTCTTAACTAGTGATAGTTTAGGTAATGAGTTGCCTGCTAACACTTCACAAGCTGGGCTTGATAGTAGTTACGACTTTATTAGATTAAGTATTGATACTGCAAAGGCGCAAGAAGTTGCACTATCGGGAAGTGGAACTACAAAAGGCAATACTGCTGGTGATGTTATACTTGCTGTTAAACTAGCAGATGAGAATGAAATCTTTAGACTTAACAATAATGCTAGAACACCTGTAAGTAATAGACCTGCTGGATGGACAGCTGAAACATTAACTGCCGAATCGCCTATTATTACATGGGCTGGAAAAAAACATTATGTGTTTAACTATCGTGGTGTTGGTGCTGGAGATGTAATTGAAGAGCCAGGCGAAGATAACCTATACGCTATTGTCGACTTAGTAGATTATGATACAATTAACCAAACAAACGCAACTGGTATCGCAAGTACAACAGTACTAGGTGCAGAACTAGTTACAATTAGAGCAGGTCTTAAAGCAGGCGCAACAGGTAAAGTTACTGTTAACATTAGTACATGTCGTGCAACAGGACATGATTTCTTAGATATTGGTACTGGTGGATTCAACTCAAGTAACTATCCAAACGTTATTTTTGGTGAACCAGGCGAGAAAAAAGAAGCTAACGAAGTTATTGAAAAAGGCAAAGGTCGTGTATTCTATGTAAGTACAGACCAAAACGGTATCTTTAGAGTTGGTAGATTCTTTAGTGTAGACCAAGGTACTGGTACAGTTACATTTAGTGCATCACTTGCACTTTCAGATGTTGACGGACTAGGCTTTAAGCGTGGTGTTGTTATTACTGAATTTAGTACAGACACAGCAATGGTTGACAACGCTTCAGATACAGTACCAACAGAAAGTGCTGTACGTGGTTATGTTAACAGACGCTTAGGTTATGATGTAACAGGTGCGCCTGTTGCTAACATATTAGGCCCAGGTGTACTTGCTCCTAACGGCGCTGTTCCGATGACAGACGATTTGAACGCTGCTGGCAATACTATTACTAATTTAGCAACACCTGTTCAAGAAGCAGATGCTGCAACTAAAGCATATGTCGATGTAGGCAGCGGCGACCGTGATGAAATTAAAGACTTGCGTAGTGTAGAATACAATAACATAGCTGCTAATCAGATATTAGTGTCAACTGGATTTAAGAAATTAATTATCGATGCAGGTAGTATACTAGGAGGCGGCTTTGCAGCAAACGATGTAATTACAGGTTCTATATCAGGAGCAACAGGTACAATTACTGATGTACAAACTGGACTAGTTGGTATCGAAGGCAACATTGTTGAAATTACTTACACACCATTAACTGGAGTGTTTAGTGATGGTAAGCCGGCAGATGGTCTAGCAGCTGATGTACTTACTGCTCCAGGCGGCAAACAAGGCAATGTAATCGATGGCCCGATAGATGAATGGGCTAATGGTGTTGCAGCAATAACCAGTGATATTACTATAACTACAGCTAGAGCTGTTGGTGTAAGTAGAGAAACAGTAGTTGATTTTGCAATAACACCTGGTGCTATTATTAACTCTGATATTTCAGGCACTGCGCAAATTCAACAGAGTAAACTTAACTTAAATGCAGCATCTACAAGAGCTAATGCAGTAGACATTAGTCAAAGTGATTTGGGCAGTACTAGTTTTGACAGTGCTAAGTTCGATGTTACTAATGGTTGGGTTACAATTAAACCATCAAGTGCAACGTTATCTGACCTAGAAAACATTAATAGCGACACCGTACTAGGACGTAGTGCAGATGGATCAGGGCCAGTTAGTCAAGTAACATTTGCTACAGTAGTGTCACAAGGTCTAGGTTTAGAGGACAGTGATTTTGCTACTGAAATATTAGCAGCAGCAGATTCGGGCGAAGCACTAATTAAAACAGGTGTAGGCACATACGGTATCAGTAATGTAACTACTACAGGTGAAGTTAACAGCATTGTCAAAACTGATGCAAATGGTAAGATCCAAGCCAACTCACTAATACTTGGCGGTGATGCAAGTTACGAAGTACTCACACTAGATAGTTTAACACTAGTAGCTAAAACGCCAGCCCAAGGTACAATATTTACAGCAGTAGGCGGATCTCAAGGAATCAACAATCTTGGCGATCCAGGATATGTGGCACCAACATATCCAGATATGCTAGTAAAAGGTAGTGTTGGCATAGGTGGCACAGGTATTACAGAAAGTATTCTCAAAAGTACTTCGAACTTTACAGGCGAAAAGGTATTAGCTGTCGATTGGATTTACTCTAGCTTTATTGAAGCACCTGGAGAAAAAGGTGCAGCAAGTACAGGTTTGTCGATTGGTGCTAACACCGGTAAAACTACAGCTGGACAAGTTGCTATTATTACAGCTGATACAGGCAGTGCATCAAGTGTTGCCTCTGCTATCTTTAGTTCGACAGGAGTTGTTCCTGATACTGACGCTACATATGACATTGGTAGTGCAACTAAAAAATATGCAAATGTTTATGCAACATTGTTCCGTGGTACTGCTACAGAATCATACTACGCTGACTTGGCAGAGAATTACTTAGCTGACGCAGAGTATGCTCCTGGCACAGTTATTGAGTTTGGTGGAGCAGCTGAAGTTACACAAAGCACAACACACGGTACACATCGTGTAGCAGGCGTTGTATCTACTAACCCAGCACACTTAATGAACTCACACTGTGAAGGCGATAACGTTGTTGCAGTAGCACTACAAGGTCGTGTACCATGTAATGTAATTGGCAAGGTTGCCAAAGGCGATATGCTGGTAGCAAGTAATATTCCAGGATATGCAGTTGTTAATAATACTCCGGCAGTTGGCAGTGTTATTGGCAAAGCACTGGAAGAAAAACTAGACGGCGATCGCGGTACAGTTGAAGTTGTAGTAGGAAAGCACTAATGGATAAGAAAGCAGTAGACAAATTAATCAAAGCTGGAGTAAAAGCCAGCAACGATACTAAAAATCCGCAAGGCAGACAAGTTGTTGCTACTGCGGGCAAACTAAGAATACAAGTAAACAAGGGAGCAGACCGTGGCCAAACAAACCGTTAACTTAGGAACTAGTGCAAATAAAGGTGACGGTGATCCGTTACGCACAGCATTTGACAAAGTAAATGATAACTTCGATGAGTTGTATACAGCAGACGCTACATTCATTAGTCTTGCAACACTAAAAACTGAATTGGCTGCAAGTGCCGACTTTGCAGATTTTCAAACTAGAATAGCAGCACTATAATACTTCAAGCGGATACGATAAATATGTATAACAATAGGATTGACGAGAATGGCAAATAGATTTCCCCTAGTATTAGATACAACGGATAACAACAAGATTAAAGAGATCCAGTCTGGGGATAACTTAAACCTTGCACAAAATAGCATTGTAGATGTGCAAAACATAACTGCACTAGGAACTATTAATGCTGCTGATATAAAAGTTAACGGAAACAGAATAGTTGCGCAAGCATTTGCTGACTTAACTGATACGCCTGCTTCATTTATTGGATCGCCTAACTATTTTGTAAAGGTAAAACCAGACGGTACTGGATTAGAATATAGACCTCTTAGTGATTTAGGTAATATTGAAATTGATACTATTACGGTTGACACAAGTATTGTTCCTAGTGTACACCAATCAGGTAGTATAGGAACACTTGCTGCTAGATTTGATAGTGTGTATGCAACATCCTTATACGGAAACTTGCGTGGATACAACGACGAAATAGTGTTTAACGCATCTACTGCTAAAATTAGCTATGCAGCATTAGAAGGTGTACCAAGTCAACTTTCAGACTTTACAGACGACGTTGGATTTTTAAAAACAGCTGATTTAAATACAGTGCTTGCAGGATTGTTTGATGACGGTGTGCCTTTTACTACAGATATTATAGGTAGTGTATTTGGTGATGATAGTACATTATTAGTCGATGGTGTAAACAGTATTATCACAGGTGATGTTTCAAATTCTCAAATTACTACCACAAACTTAATTACTTCTACAGCACAAATAACTACAACTACAGTTAGTAATATCAACGGACCGTCTACTGGCAATTTAACTATTGATCCAGGTGCAAGTGGCATTATCGATATCGGCACAAGTGCCGGTACTACTGCTGTTAATATTGAAAATGCAGTAATCGAAACATTCAATCAAGGATCAGGACTAGGCGTTGCACAACTTACAGCAAATACTGATTTAGAAATAAATGCAGGAAACAGAGTTAAAATTACAGGCGGAGTTCCTTTTAGATTCTCTTCAACTACTACTGCTCTTCAACTAGCAATCGGCGCACAAGAAGGTGATGTAATTTATAATACCTCAACAAGCCGCTTGCAAATGTATCAAGGCAGTGCTTGGAAAGATGTAAATGGTAATGTTGAAGCGACTACAGGAACATCAAACTTTAATGATGTTGTAATTGCTGGCGACTTAACAGTTACAGGCACAACTACAAGTATCGAAACAACAAACACAGATATTACTGATAACGTAATTACACTTAACAAAGGCGAAACTGGCGCAGGCGTTACACTAACTACTTCAGGTATCGAAATTGAACGTGGAACATCTCCGAACAGATCGCTAGTATGGACAGAAAACTTTGGTGGCAAGTGGTTAGTTACTGATGATGCTACTTTACTTGCTAATAGACTTGAAGCTAATTATCTTGTAGGAAGTTTATCAGTATCAACTGATAACCTTGTAATGGGCGACGGCGATATTACAGCAACAGGCACACTTACAATGGGCGGCAATGATCTTGTACAAATTGTAAGTGTTACAACTGATATTGAATTGTTACCAGTGGGTAAAGTAAAAGTTGATGGAATCTTAGAAGTTACAGGCAATACTACTGTTGTAGGAAATACTACTGTTACAGGCAGTATCGAAGCAGCAGCATTTAAAGGTACATTTGTTGGCGATGATTCAACAGTACTTGTAGATGGCAACAATAATAAAGTTGTTGGCGATATTCAAACATCAAGTTTAAGAACAAGTGAATCAAAAATTGCACTTGGTGAAGGCGCTGGAGAAACAAATCAAGGTTCTAGTGCAGTAGCAATTGGATATCAAGCAGGTGAAACAGATCAAGAAAGTTGGGCCACAGCAGTTGGCTTTGTAGCTGGTACTAATACCCAAGGCGAAGAAGCAACAGCATTTGGCGCACATTCAGGTCAAGTAGGTCAAGGTGCTGGTGCAGTAGCAATTGGTGCATATGCTGGTAACGTTGGTCAAGGTAATAAAGCAGTAGCAATTGGATACGAAGCAGGCCCTTTAAACCAAGCCGCAAACTCAATTGTAATTAACGCAACTGGCAATACTCTAAACAACACTCAAGCAGATGCATTTATAGTTAAACCAATTAGAAACCTAGCAAGTGCAAACGTAATGATGTACAATCCTGCAAACGGTGAGCTAACACATACAGCAACACCAGGAACACTAGCAGCAGACTTAGATCAAACAACTGTAGCAATTGGGGCAACAACTGCAACAGCTATTAACATTGGTAACGCAGGTAGTACAACTACTATCAATGGTACATTAAGTGTGCCAGCACTAGTATCGGGTAATATTACAGCAGATGATAGCATGAGTATTACTACAGCATCTGGTGACGGTAACGAAATTAGTATCGTCCCACAAGGTACAAACAGAGCTGTTAACTTAACAGCAGATGTTATTAGAATAAGCGGCGATGTTATTCTTCCAATAGTAGCCAAAGCAGGTGTAGTTGGGGATATTAAAGGAAGTGTAGTAGGTGATGATAGTACTGTATTAATTGATGGAGTTGCTGGCAAGATTGTAGGCGATATAGCGTCTACAAATATACACGGCACAGCATTTAAAGCAGACACAATTGTTAATAACAATAGCACTACATTAGATATTACAGCAGCAGGGTTCTTAAATATATTTGGCGGAGCAGACGATGCTGGCGTATCAAATATACAGATGGACAAAAATGGTATTAACCATATTGAATTAAAAACAGAGCCTGGAAATCCTGGCAATCCAACTGATTATGCAAGAGTTGCAATTAATGCAGGAACAAATGAAGGTGATGTAAGAATTGGTACTCCAGTATCTACAAGAAACCAAGTTGTAGAAATGTATAATGCAACAGTGTATGGCACATTAGTTGGCGAGGTACTAGGTACCATAGTTGGCGATGTACAAGGTAGTGTTGTAGCAGATGATTCAAGTGTAATAATTGACGGTGTTGCAGGTAAAGTTGTAGGTCCAATAAGTAAAATAGTCGGCGATGTACAACAAATTAGTGGACCGGGTGCAATTAGTTTAGACACACTTATAACAGAAATTACAACAACTGGTACAGATGATGCATACAGTCTTGCAGACGGTGTTGTAGGACAAATAAAAATAATTGCAATGATAGTAGACGGCGGTGATGCAACACTTACTCCGACTACATTAGCAACGGGAACAACGATTACATTTAGCGATGTTAATGATAATATAACATTGCTATACACTACAAATGGTTGGTTAAATACTGCAAATCAGAACGCAACTATAGCATAATAACTTAGGAAAAATAGAATGAGCGAACGAGAATATATTGTAAGTTTAAATAGAGGTGTAGACTACACAGCGTTTAATCAAGAAATGGTAGCAGCAACCGGCTCAGGCGCAATTCCTGGACGTACAGTATCTATTGCCGATGCTCGTCTTACAAATATACGAAACACCCATTACAACTTAACTGATGATGAAGCGGAAGCATTAAAAAATGATCCTAGAGTGTTTGGTGTCGATCTACTTCCGGAATTAGATCCAGGTACAGGTATTGGCTTCAATGCAATACAATCTGGCGACTTTACAAAAACTACTCTAGACCGTGGTGATTTCCTAAACTGGGGCATGCGTAGAATAAACGAATCAACAAATCCGTATACAGGAGTTAACGCAGCACCAGGAGGATATAACTACACACTAGACGGTACAGGAGTTGATGTTGTTATTGTAGACAGTGGCATACAAGCAGACCATCCAGAATTCCAAGACGCAGCAGGTGTAAGCAGAGTACAACAAATTGACTGGTTCACTGCTAGTGGAGTAAGTGGCACAATGCCAACGGGTCATTATACTGACTATGATGGACACGGTACACACGTTGCTGGCACACTAGCAGGCAAAACATATGGATGGGCTAAAAATGCTAAAATATTCAGTGTAAAACTAAACGGACTACAAGGTAGTGCAGATCCAAACAGCGGCATTTCTGTTACTGCTATGGCAGACGTTATTTTAGGATGGCATGCAGCAAAGCCAATAGATCCTGCGACTGGTTATAAGCGTCCAACAATTGTTAATCATAGTTGGGGATATTATAGAGGATACGACGGCATTGATGCTGTATATTACAGAGGTGTTACGAAATCAGGCACAGAAATTAATACTACAGAAAAACGTCATGCATTTGGATTAGCACCGGCTAGCGGCGCACCAGGCTATACATACGCTACAAATCGTAGAATTTCAAGTGTCGACGCAGATGTGCAATTGATGATCGATGCTGGAATACATGTTTTCATAGCAGCAGGAAATAGAAGTCATAAAATTGATATCTCTACCGGCGTTGATTATAATAATAGTGCAGACTATAGTATACTTTCTCCGGCTAGTACAGGTAACGTAACATATCAAAGAGGATCAAGTCCTTATGATGACGAAGCACACATTGTTGGAAGCATTGACAGTGCTACTCATGTAGACGGATTAGATCAAAAAGCAACATATTCAGAATGTGGTCCAGGTGTAAGTGTTTATGCGCCCGGCACAGATATTATGAGTGCAATGAGTACTACTAACAAATTCGGCGCAACAGTACTTGCTAATCCTTATCCTGCAAATTCTAGTTTCTTAATTAATAACATAAGTGGCACGAGTATGGCATCGCCTCAAGTAGCCGGGGTACTAGCATTATGGCTTCAACTAAATCCTAGCGCAACACCTGCACAAGGATTATCATTTTTAAATTCTACTGCAAAAACTGCACAAATATATGATACTGCTAGTACAGATGATTATACTGATACAAGAAGTTTATTAGGTAGTACAAATAGATTTGCGTTTAATAAGTTTAACAGCAATATTCGAATGAGAATAGGTGCGCCTCCTGCAGAAGTTGTTGTATTGCCATTAGCAACATATGCACTATCAAGTTCAGCAGCGTCAGTTAATGAAGGAAGTTCGTTTACTATAACATTAACGACAACAAATGTAACAGACGGAACTACAGTACCATACACTATTACTGGAGTAACTACTGCTGACATCGGCGGCTCTAGTTTGACCGGCAACTTTACTGTAAATAGTAATACTGCAACAGCTACATTTAGTGTAACAGCTGATGCAACAACTGAAGGCACAGAAACATTTGTATTGACATTAAACGCATTGAGCACAACGCAAAGTGTGACAATTAATGATACAAGTACTACACCGTTAGTACCTGCTTATGTAGTAGCGCCAGCAGCAAACAACGTAAATGAAGGTAGTGCGCTAACATTCAACGTTACTACAACTAACGTAAGTGATGCAACTACACTATATTGGAGTGTTACAAACGCAGGTGACTTTGGTACATCAACCGGTAGCTTTACAATTACAAGCAATGCAGGTACGTTTAGTGTTACTCCGACAGCTGACGCAACAACTGAAGGCGCAGAAACTTTCACAGCAAGTGTAAGAACAGGCAGCGTAGGCGGAACAATAGTTGCAACATCGAGTGCAGTTACAATTAATGACACTAGTACTACACCTGGCGGCGGTGAATCGTATGCACTAGCAGCTAGCAGTGAATCAATAACTGAAGGTGAAAACACAACATTTACACTTACAACTACTAATGTAGCAGACGCAACTAATGTGCCGTATACAATTACTGGTGTATCAAGTTCAGACTTAGACAGCGGTCCAAGAAGAAAAACAGCCGCTAAAGACTTTGAAGGTCCGGGCAGTGCATTCTTTAAAAGAGAAATGCAAGTTGGTGGTGTTAGACTTGTTATTGCAGGCGGCGTAGGCGGCCAAACAGCAGTACCAGATTTGTTTGCTGATAAAGTAGCACGTATGTTTGAATTGTTTACAGATAGTGCAGGCGCAGGTATTACCGCAGGCAAACAAAACCAAATGATAGAAACATTACTTGGTAATACAACATCTTACCATGCAACTTATCCAACTATACAAAGAATTGCAAGAGGTGCAGGCGGCGACTATACTCCAAACTTCTTAACTGATGCAGGAATAAGTGCTTGGGGACTATCACCGTTGTTTGATTCTACAGTAAATAACGATATGGTATGGTACTTGAACAGTAGTGGTACTCCTGGAACAGGCGACGAAGATGCACAAGAAGTTATTGAGCACGTATTCCACACACTACACATGCATGGTATAGATGCAGTAACATTAAAAATGTATCCAACTCTAAGTGCAGACTGGGCAACAAGTGATTTGTATAGCGCGATGGCTGAAGC
>Ga0209136_1001206_pt1 | contig 17349 bp, 14 predicted proteins | sample SaaInl0LU_22_DNA_FD_184640 | JGI IMG/M metagenome (GOLD analysis project Ga0209136, IMG submission 184640) | Marine microbial communities from expanding oxygen minimum zones in the Saanich Inlet - ESP_90LU_22_DNA (SPAdes) (version 2) | ecosystem: Environmental > Aquatic > Marine > Intertidal... | reverse complement strand
CCTTGCAGGCGGTGACGAGCATCTCGCAGAGCTCGCTGGTCGCCTCGACATACTCCGTGCCGACTACCAAAAAGCGGCAAAAAAATTGTCGAAAGCACGCACAAAAGCCGCAAAAAAACTGGCGCAAAGCGTGGTCATGACCTTGTCACAGCTTGGCATGGAGCGATGCCAGTTTGTGGTGGAGCTCACTCCGGTGCCCAGCGGCGAATTGAGTCCGAGAGGTGCTGAAGAGGTGGAGTTCTTGGTCAGCACCAACCCAGGAAGCAAAGCGGGCCCCCTTCCCAAGATTGCGTCTGGGGGTGAACTGTCGAGAATTAGTCTTGCCCTCCAAGTTGCAGCCTCGGAGAACGTTACCGCGCCGACGATGATATTCGATGAAGTCGACGTCGGAATTGGCGGCGGTGTCGCCGAGGTCGTTGGCACGCTACTGCGGCGTCTATCTCAGTCTGTTCAAGTGATTTGCGTGACGCACCTCGGCCAAGTAGCCTCGCAGGGGCAGCATCACTTCAAGGTCAGCAAAGGGTCCAGTGACCAAGCAACTCAAACAGATCTAGAGCTGCTCAGCGCAGAGGCGCGTATTGATGAAATCGCACGTATGGTAGGTGGTGTCGACATGACTGAAAGCTCACGCGCCCATGCGCAAGACATGCTGTCGCGAGCTAAAGGACACGGATAACTTAAGGCTTTTTGCGTACGTACAGTACGAGGGAATGGTCGATAATTTCGAAACCATGCTCATCGGCAATTTGATGCTGGCGCTGTTCTATAATGGGGTCGAGAAACTCAATCACTTCATTATTCTCAACATCAACCATATGATCATGGTGATCTTCCGGCGCGAGCTCAAAAACAGAGTGGCCTGTTTCGAAATTATGGCGCACCACAAGTCCCGCCGTTTCAAACTGAGTTAAGACGCGATAAACCGTCGCCAAACCCACATCTTCACCAGAATCTCGAAGGCGCTGGTACACGTCCTCAGCACTTAAATGCTCAGAGGTTTCAGACGTGCTCTCCAACATTTGCAGGATTTTAATGCGCGGTAGGGTGACCTTTAAGCCGGCCTTGCGTAGTTCTACATTTTCGCTGGGCATTGAGTATTTCTCGTCAGGCAATAAACCAAGGTATGATGCCAGCGATCGTAAACCTGTGGAACCCAAGTGTGATGTCAATTACTCGTATAAAACGCCCTCTGAGCCTCTTTTTCATCTGTTTTTCTCTATTTCTCGCCGGTTGTGGATCCAATATTGGTTTTCCAGGCGTTTATCGTATCGATGTAGAGCAAGGCAACATTATTACCCCCGAGATGGTCGAGCAGTTACAGCAAGGCATGACGCGCCGGCAGGTGCGGTTCATTTTGGGGACACCGCTGATTGAAGATACGTTCCATAAAGATCGCTGGGACTATCGCTACACACTGCGTAACGGCACGGATACACGAGAAGAGAACATGCTTACCGTGTACTTCGAGGACGACAAGCTTGTGAATGTCACGGGTGACTTGCTGCCCGAATGGGCATCGCCACAAGAAGCCAAGGGCATCGACGAGCGCTCAGAGGTTCAAAACTAAGGTCCCAACAAGCCTGTTGCAAGCGGTTTACTCAGGAGTCAGCGCGCTCAGGTGTCAGCGCGCTCTGCTTTTGCCTTCGCCGCGCGCTGTTTTCGAACCTCTTTAGGGTCTATTAGCAGGGGACGGTAAATTTCAACGCGCTCCCCAGAGCTCAGCACATGACTGGCTTGCACAGCTTTACCGAACACGCCGAGCGTGAGCGCGTCCCCTAAAACAAGATCTTCAAAGTGCTGGTCAATACCCGAGAGCTGCACCGCCTCCATTGCAGTAGTGCCTGCCTCTACATCTAAGCGTTCAATGCGCTGCGCATCGGGTAACGCGTAAGCGACTTCAACTGAAATTTTTTCACTCATACTGGCTGTTTTCCATAAATAACGCCTGCGCGTTTAACAATAGCATCGACGAGGTCAAGCGCCACCTTGTCAAATAGCCGCCCTGCCGCCGCATTGATTAAGCCACTGCGCAAACGAAAATCGAGCGTCAGCGATACTTTGCAGGCATCAGCCCCCAATGCTTTAAAGCGCCACTCCCCAGCAAACTGATCAAAAGGACCATCGACCAATGTAAGCGTAATTAAGTCATGCGGCTGCATGGTATTTCGAGTGACAAAACTATGACTGATGCCCGCTCGTGAAAGCCCGAGCCTCGCCTGCACGGTAGTTACATCGCGCTCTAAAATTTGAGCATCTACACAACCACTCAAAAACTCTGGGTAGCGCTCGATATCGGCAACTAACTCATAGATATGAGTAGCTGGATGCATTAAGAGGGCGCTGCGATCGATAGTGGTCATGGCGCTAGTCTACCTCAGGTCTCGACAGACTGAAAAAATAGCAGCCATGCCATAGCCGCAAGAACAGTGGCTGGCGTCACGATTCGCACCAACTCCCACCACAGTAAGAACAGCCAGCGAGGCTCCCTAAAAAACTCGCCACGCACAATAGGTCGTGGCATTCGCCAACCGACAAAAAGCGCGAGAGCTAATAAAGAAATAGGCACACCAATATCGATAAGCTCTGAGACCACGCCGCCCCAAGGCGCGTTCATGTCGCGCATTATCAAAGCCAGGCCAAACACGAACGAGGATACCGCGATGGCGGCCGCACCACGATTCCATCGCCATTCTTTACGCATGACCATTACTGCAGGCTCCATCAACGCCACCATAGCGAAGACCATTGCACTGGCGAGCAAACCGAAAAAAATGGTGCCGTAGATGTCGCCTGAGGGCAGGTTCGCGTAAGCATAAGGAATGCTGACAAAAACGAACGCGACACCTTCGCTAGGCGCGATATTTGTTTCAAAGAGCAGCGGTACGACGGCAATCGCAATAGCCAGCACGAAAGCCGTATCAATAACTGCAGCTGCGGCAACCGCGCGCAACAGTGGCAAATTTGTGGGGGCACGCCCGCCAAAACACAAACCAATGCCCAAGCCTGCCCCAAGGGTATACATACCGCTTATGACACCCGCCATAGCAGATTCAAGATCGAATTGATCATAATTTCGAGCAAACAAAAATTCACCCGCCTCTTGGAGATTGCCGTAGTCCAATGCGTAACCCATCAAACCAACACATGAAACCGCCATAGCAGGTAAACCGAGCCATGCGATAAGGCCCATCGCGTAAGCAGGTCCTAGCGCAACGAGCAATGCGGCGAGCGGCATAAGCCAAAGGGCGAACATGATAAACCGGTTATGATCCGCCGCGAGCTCAACAAAGCTCTCTGCAACGTCAACACCACTCGCCGAAGCGAGGCCGCCTGTATTGATCAGCTGTGCTCTATCCATAGCCCACAAGGCCAGAATCAATAGCTTCGCGGCCAGCAATAGCGCCACACCACTTTGCAGACCACCCAACCAGCTCCAATAACTCGATCGCCCTGATTGGTCTGCCGCCCAGCGTAGGGCACCCACAGGCGAGCCCCTACCGCTGCTGCCTAGCATCACTTCCGCGGCCAAAAGAGGCGCTGATACGCTGGCAACAGTAAGCATGTATGCAATGAAGAAAGGCGCACCGCCATGCTCGCCCATTAGGTAGGGAAGCCGGAAAAAGTTACCCAGTCCGACAGCAACGGCCGCAAGCGCAAACACAAGTGTCGTCTGCCCCTGCCATGGCCTTGGAACGTTGTCGTCAAGCATTAACGCTTTCTCCCGGTACCTATACACAGACATATGCAAAGACATGTAAAAAGACATGTACACACATGAGCACATGAACAAACAGACGGTTGCAAAACGCTACACGGCGCCACCATCAGCTAGTTTGAAGTTTACCCCTCAGCGGGCACTTAACGCAGCCAAAGAGTCACTTTTCTAACGCTTCTTTTACTATCGCGGCGTATAATACGTAGATGGCAAAATCTAAATCCAAGAAAAAGGCATCCGACAACACCATTGCGCAAAATCGCCGTGCTCGGTTTGACTACCAAATACTCGACACCTTCGAAGCAGGCGTTTCCCTTGCTGGCTGGGAGGTTAAAGCGTTACGCGCCGGAAAAGTGCAGCTCACAGACTCATTCGTACAAATGCATCAGGGAGAAGCTTACCTTTATGGTGCGAATATAACCCCGCTAGAAACGGTCTCTACGCACTATGTCACGGAACCTACGCGGACACGCAAGCTGCTGTTGAATAAAAAGGAGCTTGCTCAAATTAGCGCAGCGGTCGCACAGAAAGGTCAAACATGTGTATGCACAGCGCTGTATTGGAAAGGCCACCTTGTCAAAGCCAAAGTGGGTCTCGCCGCAGGTAAGAAGCAACACGACAAGCGTGACAGCGAGAAAGACAGGGATTGGCAGCGCCAAAAGGCGCGCATAGTCCGCGCCAATGTTACCCAGTAATTCGAGCTCTTAACGTTGTTACATTGCCCTTGATGACCAAAAAGTCGGCGCAGTAATGGGATCATCTGCCGCATCCGATTTAATCAGGTCCACCAGCGTCTTACTCTGCCCGTACTTCAAACCACTCAACAAGTGCCTGGGCTTACCGCGCATAGGCTCTGACAGTTGCATGGCTCGTGCATACAGATCTTCATCGGGTGCGATTGCATCGACTATGCCTAACTGCAGCGCTTGATTTGCCGGAATGTGAGCGCCGGTTAGCAGACAGTCTCGAGCGGCTATCGGAGACATTCTTGAGTGCACCAACGCATTCATTCTGACGGTCAGCGTCATACCGATATTAATCTCGGGCAAACAGAAAAAGCCCCTATCTTCACGCATCACCGCATAATCGGAGGCAAGTACAAGCATCGCGCCGAGCCCAAACGCATGCCCGTTCACAATACTCACAACCGGTACAGGAAACGCCATTAGTCTTGCCGCCAAATCCATTGTCGCGGTCACGAATTCGCTAAAGATTTCCTGATGGGCCATCAGATACTCTAAATCGAGACCCTGTGAAAAGTTCTTACCCTCTCCACGTAAAAAAACTGCGGTAATCGACTCATCGGCAACAACAGCATCGAGCTCCTTATGCACAGCCTCTAGCGTTTCGGGATTAAATACTCCCGCACCTTTAAATTCGATGATGTGAATTCCTTGTGCATCCATTGATCAGTTCTCCGTACTGTCTACAACGGTGATGGTGTCACCCAATTTAATAACGCCGCTTTCAAGAATACGCGCACAAATCCCACCGTGCCCGATCATGGCCGCAACGCCACCCGTACCCAAGGCCTCTTCCATACGAGCACACGGATGGCATAGCTGGGTAGCCTCAAAAAGTGCCGAGCCAACCCTGAAACGCTGCCTACGCAGGCAGTTCAAATTCAAGCCAGAGACCACAATGTTCCGCCTCAAGATCGCTGGATCAATCACCTCGTAACCGGTGAAATGCTGAATTTGATCGATAAACTCTTGAGATATCAATGTCACTTGTCGACCTGAACCCGGGGTCTTGATCATCCGATGATCGCCCGCTAAACCGTATTCGGCGACGGCATCAACGGTCTCTAAGGACTGGAGCGGCTGCTTGCGCTTGGGTCGGACGCCTATCCACTGCACGACGCCAGGGTTCACAAATCGAGCATATTTATCGAGCGGGTTCGGTCGTTTAGTCATGGTCGACACCTACCTTAAATCGCGTTATCAATCGCCTCTAAAACGGCACTCAAGTGGCTGGCGTAGTCACTACCTGTCGCTGATGCTGCATTACTGTGCACAGCAATAACGACCTTCTTGCTAGGGTTTATAAAAATCTTCTGTCCAAAAATTCCGCTAGCCTGATACCGATCATCGCCCAGCAACCACCACATGTATCCATAGGCTGACTCGCCCTTAAATGGCGTCGTGCTTGCGCGCATCCAGCCCTCGGGCAGCACTCGAGTGCCATCAGGCAGCACACCGTCATTCATAGCAAATAACCCTAAACGCGCGTAGTCCTTGACTGAAGCGCTGATACAACAACCGCCAGTCTCACGACCATTAGGTGCATCGAGCAGCCAACTCGCATTGTGCTCCATCCCAAAGGGCTGCCAGATTTTTGCCGCCAAATAAGGTGCCGCGTTCATACCAATGGCCGAACGAAGGACCTCTCCAACAAGGTTAGCTTCGCCAGTGTTGTAATTGAATACTTCGCCAGGCGCACTGATGCGCGGCAGCGTGCCTAGGTGTCTTGTGAGTGCGATGCCATTCAAGGCACCCGCTATGGATACATCCGACGCGGGGTCTTCATAATCTTCATTCCATTCGACGCCAGAGCCCATGTGCAGCAAATCCTCTATGGACGCTTCACCGTAAGCAGTGCCTGCGAGGCGCGGCAAATAGTCTGCAACGCGATCGTCCAAGCTTCTGATGTAGCCATCGTGTAACGCCACACCTATCAGCATTGATGAGATCGATTTTGTTACCGAGAAGGAAATCCAACGACTCGCCGGACCGTGATCTGGTGCGTAGTGCTCAAACAACACATCGCGTTCTTGCAACACAGCCATGCCCATCAGTGCGTCAGAGGACAGAAAATTCTCGAGCGAAAAGCGCTCCCCGTTTACCTCATAACTCAGCGTCGAGAAATCTCGAAAGTTATTGTTAAGCGTCAGCGGGTTTGTACTTCGCTCAATCCGATTAACCGGCGCAAAATAGCCCGTGTTAGCAAAAACTATGCGCCGTTGCGCTTGTGTTTGAAAGAGGGGGCTGGCCTCCGCCTCACCCGACTGTATTTGCTCAGCAATCACTTCTTTGGTGAGTGCCGGCAAAGCCTGATCTGCCGTAAGCGCGCACAGAGAAGCGAACGACAAAGTAAGCCCTAGCGCTGCTGCGCACGCGATTCTCGTTACTGAATGATCTACCATTGCTCTTTCTCTCCCATCACAAAACTGCTCGTAAAAACACGATGCATTAGTTAATCCAAATCGGTGATGACCAAGCTCGCTCTTGCAAGGTCGTCGGCAGAGCGGGGTTTGGCGGCGTGCCATTTCGGACCGCGTCCCAGGTACTCCAGCGGCACGTGGGGTTTTCTAATACCCGAAGATAATAAACCGCTGATTGCTCGCTCTCGAATTCTGGATCGACCCATGCGGCTTTTAGTTCCGGCTTGCCCAAGCCGCTATCCGTGGCACAGGTCGAGATATCGACTGACGAACCATTAGCTGGGCAACGGTACGTAGCCGGGTCGGGTTGGGCGCCGCTAGAACAAACGGCATCAAATATCTTTTCTTGGTGCCCACCCGCTTCATTACGCCACACCTTAATCACTTGCGCTCGGTCAAGGGGAGCCGATTGAGGATCTTGTACCGCCCAGACCAACAGCGTTGGCGCAGTCGATTGACCCATTAACTTACCGCCCATTGCCACGCCATTTGCGTAGGCCGTCTCTACCAGATTCGCTTGCTCGATGATGTCGTCAGCATAATCTCCCGCAAAAAATCGAACCCGCATTCGGGGCCCGGTGGTACCAAACGTTTCCTTGCGTTGAAGCGCCGCGAATATAGCTTCTCGCGTGTTACTTTCAGCCCATACACCCGCGAGACCACTCGCGCTATAAGACGCGGCGGTAGCACCGACATGTCGCCGCTCGCCATTCTCGCTGGGCTCGCTAACATCGCTCCAAGAGTCACCTTTCGGAACGGATCCGCGCTTTTCTGGACCCGATCCATCGGCTGGGAATTTGCCCGAGTAGTTAGCTTCTGTGTAATTGCCTGCGCCAATATGGCTATCACTGGAGCCGATAAGGCCGAAATCGAAAGGGTTCACGCCTTGAGCGCTGTCAGTCGCGACGCCTAAACCGAGTGTCGGACGCACATATCCGCCCTCTGCAACCGCCGCCTGCAGCGTTGATCCAATCAGGTAAGGATAATGCTCAAAATCTGCCCACTCGTCATTGGGCGAAAACACAGGGCGAGTATCCGATGTGCCTTTTATCTGAGTGATCTCTACTAAGGGCTCATTGCGTTGACGGCTCGCTAGTGCCTCTTGAGACACCGGATTACCTTCGTCGTCAAACAGGGAGAACATCATCCCATTTGAGCTGTTTGAGTTATGAGGGATGGCAAGTACGTCGAGGCCATCTGCGCGCTGTTTGTCCATCCACGCCCATAGATCGGCGGGTTTACCTGAGGTTAGCGTAGTGAAAATGTCTTCGGGTGCTTTATCTTCAAAGATCACGTTGCGATGCAAATTAGCAGCACCACCCCCCTCGGAATCGACGACGCGCATCGCGGTAAACTCATAACCTGAAAACGTCGTGAACTGACCGGGAATATAGTGCGCATCTGCTGCTGCCGTCGTGTCCTGCCAAGTCTTACGAACCCAGTCTCGGTCATAAATTTCAGCAATTGGATTTTGCGTTACGAACGATAAACCAATCTTGAAAAACGTCTGCCCTTGTTCTGCCCCACCAGCACCGAAAGCGGACTTCGCGGTGGCGGTCTGCGACAGGGGGTGATTTGGGTCTGCCATGGCAGGCGTAACACCTAAATATTCGCCGTGATCGGTTACCGCATAGAAATCGAGAGGGCGGGCATTGTCGAGCTGAACCGTACCCCCGCCATCGTGCGGTATCGACTCTCCTTTTGCGAACCGATAAGCATCGTCAGGCGTTCGTCGAACGCCAAACACGTAAGCATCGAATGAATTTTGTGTGTGAACGTGAAGATCACCGAAATAGGCGTTACGCAGTGGATTAGCGTCAACTAAGGCATCAGCTGGCGTTGACGCGGGCGTAACCTGTCCGTGATCCGCCGTTTCGTTCGAGGCCTTTTCGCAGCCAGCGATGGCAACCAGAGCGCCTATGATGGCCGTCGTTAAAACACGCATAAGATACCTATGTTGTTACACGTTAAATGGGGTCAGTAGTATGAGCATTTCTTGTGGGCAACGCCATCAAGGGCGTGGGCGTCAACGATAGGTGGACACACCCTCGAGCAGCGCTTTAATAAAGTGTTGCTCTTGCGCATTGACATCGGGACGCCAGACATCGAATAACAGAATTACGCGATCAGCATCGCTGTTGTTCCACGCCTCGTGATTGACGCTGTCATCGAAAGCCCAAGCAACTCCTCGCTGCGTTTGCCGTGTTTCATCACCGACACGAAGCGCACAGTCGGGTGGAACCACGAGTGGCAAATGGCAAATTAAACGGGTGTTCAGCATGCCGGTATGGGGCTCAATGCGAGCGCCAGCGTCTAACTTAGAAAAGAGCACCGACGGCGCAAATCCCTCGATCAAGGTAAGCGGCAACGCACTGAGCAGTTCAGTGGTTTGTGGGCACATGGCCATATTATCCGCGTTTGGCCGTCCATCTTCCCAGAGGTATGCCGACGTCCAGTCACGGCTGTCGAGCAGCTCAGTTACACCTTGCTGCGGTCGATCGATACCACTGTGGATATAGGGGGAGAATTTCTCTGCCTCATTAAGCAATAACGCCTGTAATTCCGCCTCAATGACATCGGTATGAGCTTCGAGCTCCTTTAACCAAGGCAGCTCGTGCTCAGGGTAAAACGTGTGGTACGGGACATTGGGTAAAAAGTATATGTGGGGAGCCTGAGGAAACGTTAAGCCCGGGTCTGGTCGCTCTAGCCGTCCCAAAAGCATATCGAGGGAGTCGTTAAAACGCTGACTTGCCCCTGCTCTTTTATAATGTGCAGCCGCCAGGCTTTCGTACAAATGCTCTTTAAATAAATGCATCAATTCCTGCTGGCGTGCGGCAATACGATCGATATCGGCTTTTAACGGAGCGGGCATATCGGTCAACGCCGCCGACAGACGCAACGCGAGCCCAAAGTGTGCCGACGCGGCCTGGTTTTCGGAGCGCCCCTGTAAAATGTCGCCTTTCATGATGAGAGCACGCAAATTATGAGGCTCTGCTTTGAGCACTTGATCAAGCGCCTCCTCAGCGCCTGGAATATCGCTTTGCGACAAACACGCGAGCGCCATTCCCAGCCAGCTTCGCGCTGTTGCAACGTTCGCATCAACCGCCGCCTGAAAATTTGCGCGAGCTTCGCTGGCATTACCCGCCTGTAAGGCGGCAATACCGCTGCGGAATAACTGCTCTTCCTGACGTAACTCCATCGTAATTCCTCTACCAAACGGGCAATGGGCGCTGATTAGACATTAAAAAGTGTTGTCATGGTCGTTATGCATTGCCATAAGTCGTAAAAATGGCGCTGGGTGAACACAGCAGCTGTGCGCTATACTACACCGACTGGGGGCGTTATGGATTCGACGACGGTAACGAAACCTGCGGTGCATGTCGTGATGGTAGCCAATCACGTAAATCCAAAGCTGCAAACTATTAGTTGCCAATGACGACAACTACGGTGCACAACTGGCTGCGTAAGTAGCCCTTTGTAACACCATCCAGGTGCTTCGGCCCTGGCGGTCTATAGCAAGGTGCCAGTACCGAGCTTGCGACTGTCATATAGAACTGGATCGCAGGGGGTTCCTTCCCGTAATCAACTGCTAAAACATTAGGGAATCGCAATCTACGTCCTGCCCGTTGGGCTGTAGAACGCTAAATCAATAAACGGAAACTAAGCATGTAGAGCCAATGGCAGAGTACTGGCGGACGCGGGTTCAACTCCCGCCGCCTCCACCAAAACTAGAAAAGGGTCGCCGCCAGGTGGCCCTTTTTTTTAGTTTTAATGGCTGTGACAGCTGAACACGCGCCTGTAAGGCGCGGGTGGCCGGAGCGAAGCGGAGGTCTGTCGAGGGAAGCGAAGACTCAAACTGCCGGCGCCTCCGCCAAACCTACAAAAAAGCCACCCTTGCGGTGGCTTTTTGTGTGTACGCGGCTGTGATCGGTGAAACCGCGCCCGAAGGAAAGGGTCGCCGTCGATATGGCACATCAACTCGATCATTTGTTTTGCAAGATTCGTCGACGTTGGTTGGAAAATCGAATCCAACCAGTGATCGCCTAAAACAACGATATCCCCACGTTTCCGAGGGGATATCGAGGGTCTAACCTAGTCTAACTTTGTGCTTAGAAACTGTAAGACACATCGATGCCATAGGTTCTCTGAGTAGCGTAGTTACCCCGGTTATTCGTAGCGGCTACGACTTTATCATTGAAATATTCTTCATCGGTGAGGTTCTTACCCCAAATAGACACAGCAAATTGATCTATGGTCAGAGTAGCTCTGCCATTCAATATACCATGTGCTTCCTGAACCACGTCGGTGGTGGGATCAAGTTGGAAGTCGAATAAATAATCGTCTTTCCACGCGTAGTTCAGGTTAAGGGATAGGTCGCCGCCGGCGCTTCCGATGTCAAGTGGCCTGTCGTACTGCACAACACCGAAAAACGAGAGCTCGGGGGCCCGGAGCATGTCTTGACCCTTGGCATTGAAGAACACAAGTCCGTAGCCCACAGCATTTGGGTCTCCCTGCAGCACAGTTTGCGCGACTCTGCCGGCCGTCTCATAATCTGCATATTCGGTATCCAGGTACTCAGCACCGAATCTTAGGGTTAGGCCGTCTGAGACAGCCCATTCCAGATCGACATCCACTCCCATAATGTCGCTGTCGGTAGCGTTTTCGGTGCTGACTGTGCCACCGCTATCTGCCGCTTTGGTAACCTGGAGATCTTTGTAATCGTAAATAAAGAATGTACTTGTAAGTCTTAAAGACTCTGTCATCTCGACTTTATAACCAAGCTCAATCATGTCGAGCGTCTCAGGTTCGATCACTGCGCCCTCGATCAGTGGATGGTTAAAGCCCCCACTCTTGAAACCGCTGGCATAAGTCGCGTAGGCAATGCCGTTTTCCATGTTGTAAGTCAGGGTCAATTTGGGCGTGAACTCGTTCCAACTACCTGAATCACTTGCCGGCACAGGGCTCACAGTCGCTACCGCTATTTCCGATCGCAGTAGTTCATTCTCTTTTTTCTCATAGGTATACCGGCCGCCAACGGTAAGCGTCCACGTATCATTAAACGCGTAATCCGCTGAACCAAATACCCCGTAAGCGACGTTTTCGTACTTCGCGTATCCCACGGATAATGGGACGGTTCCGAGTCCGGCCGGACCAACCCTCAGGTCAAAATCGAAGTCATTGTCGCCGTCAAAGTAGTTCGCGCCTACCACCCAGGTTAGCGGGCCGTCGGAAGTAGAGGTAAGCTCGAGCCCGGCTCCAAGATCCTGTGCTTCGAAGATGACACGCTGAACCTCCACATCTGGCGTAGAAGTGCCGTCATAATCCCCTGGCTTTCCGCCGGTATAGTCCAAATAGTTGACGTAAGCTGCGAGGTCAACGCTGTCAGTTAAGCTGGTATCGAAGCGCAGTTGAACGTCATCACTGTCCGTTTTAGTGGTGTCATAAAGTGGGTCAGTGCCCAATGCAGAAGCTATTTTATCTCTATTCGTTGTCGTAATTCCGCCGAGCGCGACACCCCTGTTGTTTCCTTGGTCCAAGCTCACAGCGCCGGCATTGGCCAAATCATCGCTTCGCATTTTGGTATAAGAAGCTTTCAAGGTAGACGTATCCGTCACGTCCCATCGCGCTTTGACGCGCAGTGATTGCGCATCCAAGTCGTTGAAATCTAACGCACCAGGAACAATATTTTCCTTAGTACCATCCCGGCGCCGTGTCTGGCCTGATATTCTTAAACCAAAGCTATCACTTACAGGAACGTTGATGAATCCCCTGGCTTCCCTATAGTTGTAGTTACCAGCGCCGACACTAATCTTACCCTCGAGTTCGTCGGACACGCCATTCGTGATAATCCTGACCGCTCCGCCTGTCGCGTTACGACCAAAAAGAACGCCCTGCGGACCCTTAAGGACTTCAACCCGCTCTACGTCGAAAAGATCGAAAACCTGCGATTGCTGTCTGGAAACAAACCGGTCGTCAATATAAGTGGCGACACCACTGTCTAGACCCGCGCCATTGATCCGGGTGCCCACTCCCCGCATAAATATCTGCGATTGGTCACCGGTGTTCTGAATGGTGATTCCGGGCACCGCCTTGGCAATACCAAAAACGTCGTCGATCCCGTACGCGGCTAACTGGTCACCGGAATAGGCGGTGATATCGATGGCGACGGCGAGCAGCGACTGCTCTCTTTTCTGCGCAGTGACCACGACTTCCTCAAGCTGCGCGCTAGCCTGCATGGAAACCGCCATTGCTACGGCTGCTGCCAGGGTGGTGCGTACTTTAGGGAGTGTGCATATTTGAAGGTAATTAGACATGGTTTGGCATTCTCTTGTTATTAATCTGAGGGACTACTGCGCGCAAGAGAATCGGCGAACGCTAAATAAAAAACAATCCTAACTGTTTGCGCATAAGGGATTCTTAAGCTATGCGCATCTAGATAAATTTTGCTTTTGTATGATTGCTTTTCTGCGAACCTCGTTGCGCGAGGACACTGGCGCTCTAAATCGCTTTTGCTTGGCGCTTAGTGGCCAACTGGCTTTTAAAGACCGCCAGTAAGTGCTCATAACACTCCGGTAATTCAGCGCCGGCAAGCTTCACGAAGTACATCTGCGCGGTGCCTCGCAGCCGCTCAACCTGCAACTCAACAATATCGGGGTGCTGCTCCTGCACTGCGCGCCAATTGAGCTCCGGGACCACCACGATATGGTGGGTATGTCCAATTACCGGCAGAAATTGCAAGGGCTCAGGCATCACTGATGCGGGCACATTGCGTTCAAACATTTCAAGTGCGTCAGTGGAGCTCAATGACTTCCATGTCTCTATGGACGAATTAAAGCCCATCACCGGATAGCGGATAAGGTCTTCCAGTGTGATTGCGGGAAGCTCCAATATCGGGTGCGCTTTGTGCGTGATTGCGACCATGGTGTCGGTATAAAACGGTATGAACTCGAAACGATCGTCCTTGGGTGGACTGGCAAATCCACCAATAAATAGATCGATTTCCCGATTTATGAGCTTGTCCTCACAGGAAGTCCAGAAAGCCACCTCAAAACGGGGTACATAACGGCCGTATTTAGCGCATAGCTCGGCGACGGTGTCATTGAGAAATAAGCTGGCAACAGCAGGGCCAATGCCGAACTGCAGCACCCCCTTCGCACCCTGGACGAGCGCGTCGATATCCACCGTCAGCGCCTGCAACTCGTTAAGCAATGTCGACACCCGCCGAATAGCAGCAAAGCCTGCCCCGGTGGGAACCAACCCTCCCCGGCGACGGATGAACAGCTGCGCGCCCAGTTTACTTTCGATGCTACTGAGCGACTGACTAATGGCGGAAGCCGAAACTCCGCCTTTTGCCGCAGCCTCGACGACGGAGCTCGCTTCAGAGAGCAGGTATAAATGACGTATTTCTTTTATACTCAGCACAATACATTCGTCCTTTTTACGCGAGAATATATCTTCCTGGCATATGCAGGTACATCAAAATCTTAATAACTACAAAGTACTGGGGGTGACCGAAGCGAAGCAGAGGTCTGTCGAGCGATAGCGAAGACTCAAACTGCTGCCGCCTCCACCAATTTGAAGTAACACAAGGTCACCTGAAGTAATAAGTACATTCACCAGTAGAATTTGAAACAAAGGTTAAAGCGAGCCTTACGTTTCCCTTTTTTTTCATTATTTTCCCCGTTATCGCCCACTAAACAATGAGCACAACCGAGACTTCTTCAAAACATTAGTGCTAATGTTTCACAAGGGCTTCCATATCAACAATATTGTTGACACAATGGTCATTCCGCTGCGAGTCGAGCATATAACAACCAAAGGAGACAATGCATGGAAACTACCAATAACCAACCGATGAGCCAATCTCATAACGTCTATGCATCTGCCAAAGTAAGAAACTATTTTCTAGGGATGATGACGCTTACCTATGCGCTAAACCTCTTTGATAGACAGCTGCTTTCCATGCTTCAAGAATCGGTTAAAGCCGAACTATTACTTTCGGACACTCAGCTCGGCCTTCTCACAGGTACCGCGTTCGCATTTTTCTACGTTATCGCCGGGGTATGGATTGCGCGCTGGGCGGATACCGGTAACAGACGGACAATCATCTCCCTAGCGGTCGGTCTATGGAGCTTAATGACGGCACTGAGCGGCTTAGCGACTAACTACATCCAGCTGTTTTTAGTTCGGATGGGAGTGGGACTTGGTGAAGCCGGTGGTAGCCCGCCAGCACATTCAATGATCTCTGACGTATTCCCAAGAGAGCAACGCGCCACGGCAATGGCTACGTATTCAGTTGGTGTCAACATTGGAATTATGGCCGGTTTTCTCTTAGGGGGAATTCTCAATGAGTATTTAGGCTGGAGAGCAACTTTCATGGTTGTTGGTATACCTGGAGTTCTCCTAGCACTAATCATCAGACTGACCATTGCCGAACCCACTCGGGGATGGTCCGACAACACAAACGTCTCAAGTGACAGTATTCCGCTGACGACTGTTTTCGCTTCACTCTGGAATCAAACTGCTTTTCGTCATCTATCCATCGCCGGCGGACTCACCGCATTGGTGGGCTATGGAACCATGAACTGGTCCGCGCCCTTTTTCATTCGCCAATTTGGTATGGGTACCGCAGAACTCGGTGTCTGGCTTGCCATGGGCAGCGGTCTGTGCGGTGGTATCGGTACGTTTCTAGCGGGGTATTACTGTGACCGATTGAGCGTTCGCGATACGCGCTGGAATCAATGGCTGCCCGGCATCACCGCTATTGTGTCCTCCTTGTGCATGGTTTTCATCTTAACGCGGGAGAACCCCTATATTGCACTAAGCGCAAACCTGCTCATGGGCGGCCTCATCACCTGCTACATCGGCCCAAGCATCGCTACGCTGCATGGCATGGTGGACCCGAGAATGCGGGCAATGGTTTCAGCTATCTTCTATCTACTGATTAATGTTATTGGCCTCGGAATTGGCCCAACGCTGATTGGAGGCATCAGTGACGCACTAGCTCCTGAACTGGGAAGTGGCTCGCTACGATCTGCCATGCTAATCGTCATACCTGCTGCAGGTATATGGTCCGCGATCCACTTTTTTCTGGCCGCAAAGTGTTTGCAGCAGAGTGCGCTGCAGGACAACGGATGACAGCACATTAAATCGATCAATAAGCTCTAAAGCATCAAACCGAAGCCGGCATACTAAAGAGCGTACCGCCTTAAATAGACCCAAATTGACGCCATCTAGCCTGCATCGCGGTGGCCGAATAAGTATTACTCGCTATCGCGATTCACTCAGGCGATTTCGAAGAGAGCAGCAGCACCCATGCCGCCACCAACACACATACTCACCACGACATAGCGCGCGCCTCGACGCTTACCTTCGATCAAAATATGGCCAGTGGTCCGCGAGCCTGTCATACCGTAGGGATGCCCTATCGAGATAGCGCCACCATTAACATTGTATTTTTCAGGATCAATACCCAGCGTATCTCGGCAATAGAGGCATTGAACGGCAAACGCCTCGTTTAATTCCCAAAGGTCGATATCGTTAACGGTCAAACCATGGGTTTTAAGGAGCTTGGGTATGGCATAAACAGGGCCGATACCCATCTCCTCCGGCTCGTTGCCGACCACCATCATGCCGCGATAAACCCCTAAGGGCGCAATATTCCGCTGCGACGCCAGTTTGGCATCCATCAGCACACAAGCAGAGGCACCGTCTGAAAGCTGAGACGCATTACCTGCGGTAATGGTGCCTCCCTCAATTACGGGTTTGAGCGCTTGCAGGTCTTCAAGGGAAGTGCTGGGTCTATTACCCTCATCTTGCGCAAGCGTTGTCTGTACAAAACTAGTTGTATTTGTGGCTTTGTCATGTACCAACTGAGTAGCGGTAATGGGAACAATCTCAGCGTCAAACAAACCGGCTTGCTGCGCCTTCGCTACCTTTTGCTGAGATTCCAATCCGTACGCGTCCATCTGTTCTCGGGTTATTCCGTACTTACTGGCAACATATTCGGCGGTCTGTAACATTGGCATATAAGCATGTTCCTGAGCCACGACTACGTGTTCATCCTGCTGTCGTTGTGCCCACTCAAAGTAAGGTCCTTGTACTGAAGAAATATTATCTTGCCCACCAGCCACCACAACCGAAAAACCGTCCACCATAATCTGCTTGGCCGCCATGGAAATGGCCATAAGGCCTGAAGAGCACTGTCGATCGATAGTTTGTCCTGCACAGCTAGCTGGCAAGCCAGCGGCGAGTGCAGACAAACGCGCGACGTTCATTCCTGCCGTGCCTGCATTAAGCACTGAACCTAGGACGACATCTTCAATCTCATTCGGCTCTACACCGGCCCTAGCCACTGCATGGGTGATTGCATGAGCAGCCAAAGTTGGAGATTTAATATTATTGAGACTACCTTTGAACGCTCTGCCAATTGGCGTGCGCGCTGTTGATACGATGACTGCTTCTTTCATAA
>Ga0209136_1001203_pt1 | contig 17355 bp, 14 predicted proteins | sample SaaInl0LU_22_DNA_FD_184640 | JGI IMG/M metagenome (GOLD analysis project Ga0209136, IMG submission 184640) | Marine microbial communities from expanding oxygen minimum zones in the Saanich Inlet - ESP_90LU_22_DNA (SPAdes) (version 2) | ecosystem: Environmental > Aquatic > Marine > Intertidal... | reverse complement strand
CCCGAGATCGAACGGCCCAGTGCGATTCTGTGCGGTAATGATGTGCTAGCGGTTGGGTGTATGTTGGAATGCCAGGCGCGCGGCTTGAAAGTGCCGGATGATATGTCAATTACTGGATTTGATAACTTGACTCTTGCTCAGCATTTGCCCCCGGGCATTACAACCGTTGATATACCGTCCAGTGAACTCGGGCGATTAGCCGCCGAGTTCATCCTTGATAGCATTAAAGGAAAAGAGCCCTCAATGCGCACACGTATTGAGACCAGCCTGATTATTCGTGGAAGTACTGGCTCACCTAGACTCACCCATACAAAGTAGCGCCAGGGAATGGGTTAGTAGGGTTTTTATAATTGCTTTTTTGAACGACGCTCAGGGTCGTTTTAGTTTTACAGCCTCAGTTCTGCTAAAAGTTCTTCGTTTATACTTACACCCTCAGCTTCGGCTTTTTGTCTTAATGCGTAACGGCGTTGCCCTGGAATACGCGTTCCGGGCTGCTCTTCTATCAATTTAAGTATGCGTTCAACGCGTTCGCTAAACCCGGATGCAAAGTGACTTGGATCGATTACTAAGAAAAGTTGTGCGACCTTGGGTGCAGCGCCATCTCCTGTGAAAAATGAACCCGCTTCAAAGCCAAAATTCGAATCACTTAAACCAGCACAGAGAATCTCAATCATTAAAGCCAGCGCGGCGCCTTTGCTCTCTCCTATAGGTGTCATACTGCCTTCAAGCGCCGCTTTAGCATCGGTTGTTGGGTTTCCATCAATATCGATGGCCCAGTCATCGGGTATGGATTCACCGCGATCTGCCGCCAGCTTCACTTTTCCTCGTGCGACCTTGCTTAACGACAGATCTACCAGAAGAGGATCGCCCTGATCCCTAGGGCAGGCAAAAGCGATCGGATTGGTACCGAAAAGGGGAATTTTACCGCCTGCGGGTGCAATGGCTGAGGGCGCATTTGAGAAGGCGAGAGCAATCAAGCCATCACGTGCGAGTGGTTCCAGCTGTTGTCCTATAGCACCTGAATGATGTGAGTGGCGAACACTCAGTGCAGCAATGCCTGTCTTTTGTGCTAGCTCTTTGGCGGCGGCGATTCCAATATCAAATGCGGGAAATGCAAAACCACCCGCAGCATCAACTAATAGTGCGGCTGGAGCAATCTGATGCAGCCTTGGCGTTGCTTGGCCATCCACCTTGCCACTAAGGGACTGTGCTGCATAGGCCGGTGTGCGTGCGCAGCCATGCGAAAATAACGCATCTGCATCCGCTGCGACTAGCGCACGCGCGACGCTAATAGCATTGGCCGCTGAGGTGTTATTTGCAGTGAGCTTTCTGGTTATTAGTTTTTGTAGCTCACTTAGGGCAATAGTGGACATGCTTGCCTCCAATAATTAAAGAAAAAAAAGGCGGTCTCAATGACCGCCCTTACTAACAGCTGCTTAAGAATTAAGCACTGCGGTATAGTTTGGTCAAGCTGAATTCAACGTGACCGAGTACTTCAGCGCAAGTATGACGGCCATTAGCTGCCGCGATTGCCTGATCAATCAAATAGTCGCCCGCTTCGTCAAGTGTCATCTCATGACGCAGGATTGCCGATACATCTAAGTCGATGTGCTCACCCATTGTACGAACACTGCGTGGGTTACCGGTAATTTTGATGACTGGCATGATTGGGTTACCGATTACGTTACCCTGTCCTGTTGGGAAAAGGTGTAGTACGTAACCTGCTGCTGCCTGCAGAGTGTTACACTCAGCAGCGGCTGAAGAGGTATCCATGAAGTAAAGACCAGGACCTTTTGATGGTGCTTCAGCTGGTTCAAGAACGTCAATGTACTGTGAGTGCTTACCAATTTTCTGAACGTTACCCAGTGCTTTCTCTTCGATGGTGGTTAGGCCGCCAGCGATGTTGCCTTTAGTCGGCTGCGAGTCAGATAGGTCGTCAGTCTTTTCTCTAAGAATGAAGTCGTTGTAGGCACTCCAAGTCTTCATGAACTTTTCAGCGGCTTCTGGCGTTTTTGCGCGGCCCGCTACGATTGACTCTGCACCTGTGATTTCCGATGTTTCACCGAAGCACAGAGTAGCGCCAGCAGCGTACATCTTATCGATGAAGTTACCTACCGTTGGGTTAGCAGATAGGCCAGAAGTGGTATCAGATTCACCACACTTGGTCGCTACCCATAGGTCGCTAATTGGGCACTCTTCACGCTGCAGGCCAGTTGCAAAGTGAACGAACTCTTTCGCTTTACGTGATGCAGCAGCTACGGTGTTGATGTCGCCATTACGTGCGATAGAGAAACCTGCAACGGGCTTACCAGTCGCCGCGATTCCGTCAACAACTTTCTGCGTCCAGCCTTCTTCGATACCGATTACAACAACAGCTGCAACGTTAGGGTTGGCGCCTGTACCGATAATGGTACGGAAGTGTAGCTCTAGGTCAGCACCAAACTGAAGACGACCATAGGCGTGTGGAATAGCCATGGTGCCTTTGATGTTGTTAGCTACTGATTCACACGCTGCGTTAGAGATGTCATCAAGCGGTAGAATTAGTACGTGGTTACGAATGCCAACGCGGCCATTTTCGCGGCGGTAGCCCATGAATGTTTTATTGCTCATTTTTTTCTCCCGTTGCGCGGTTACTAGCGCAAGTTGAATTTGATCGACTGTTATGATCGCCTCAGCGACCCTTCAACCGCCTACCAGCGCTTAGTCTTGATATTGTGGACGTGTGCGTGCTCGCCTGCTTTGATCGGAGCAACAACTTTACCCATATCCTGGTCGTACTTGATGATGGTGTCGCCTTCAGCAAGATCTTTAAGCGCGATTTTATGACCCAGTGGGATATCGCTAAGCGCTTTTAAGGTAACTTTTTCGTTGGTATCCATTTTGTAACCAACAACGTCCATGCCTGCTTTGATGGTTTCTACTACGGCTACGCCGACAGAATCATCTTTGTCGTGTATCAGAAAGTGAGTCTCACTCATTGCTCAATCCTCGTGGTGTTAACGGAGCGTTTATGTTGTGACCAGCATAACCGCGTCTTTATGTTTATTACAAGTTAAAATTTATCTTTTGTTTTATGTCTTATATAAGACTGATTATTAAGATACACTTGCTCTATCTAATTGGCAATAGGGCGAAGAGATGACGGAACAGATAAAAACGCCAAGTTTTAAACCACTGTATCAGCAGGTGAAAGAGCTCATGCTGTCGCGCTTAACAGAGCGAGCTTGGGAGCCCGGTGAAATATTGCCCAGTGAGTCCCAGTTAGCCTCAGAGTTCGGGGTCAGCCAAGGTACTGTGCGTAAGGCGCTAGATGAACTGACCGCGGAAAACCTTCTGCGTCGAAGCCAGGGGCGAGGCACTTTTGTTTCCGAGCATACGACTAATCGCTCGGTATTCCATTTTTTAAATCTGGTTGATGAACAAGGCAACAAGCAAATTCCGTTGAGCAAATTGCTGTCGATAGTGAAATCAAAGGCGACACCGGACGAGGCAAAAGCACTACTGCTGTCGGCGTCGGCACCGGTCATAAGAATCCAGCGTGTACGCTTTCTAAACGAAAAACCTATTATTTTAGAGACTATAACGCTGCCTTATTCATTAACGCCCGGGCTCGAGACAACACCCGCAGCGATTCCCAACACACTGTATAGACATTATGAGAAAGCCTATGGCTTCTCCGTCACCCGTGCGACGGAGTGGTTGTCAGCTATCAGTGCCGATAGCCAACAGGCTGAGCAGTTAGATTTATTAGAGGGAGCCCCTTTACTGTGTATTCGTCGCCTTGCTTTTACCTACAACGATCAGCCGGTTGAGCTTCGCGTGAGTGTGTGTCAAACCGACTCTCACCGATACCTTTCGGAGATGACCTAATGCAGACCGTTCGCTCATCAATCAATGGCTTAAGCCTTTCAATACAAGACAATATCTACTTCATAGACCAGTGGTTAAGCGTAAAATGTAGAGGAGTTACAAAATGATTGCGGTAGTAAATGATTGGCGCCGGTCGCTAGTGTCTAAGGGTCAGGCCCTGTTTCCTGGCTTCTTGTTATGCCTGGTTGTTGGTATGGCAGCCACGTTCGTTTCTGATCACTACGGTGGTCCTGTCATATTGTACGCGTTACTCATGGGTATGGCGCTCAATTACCTCTCCACTGAGGGGCGGTGTGTAGCGGGTATTCAATTCAGTGCTAAAACAGTGCTACGTTTTGGTATCACCTTGTTGGGCGCAAGGATAACCGTTGAACAGTTAATGAGCCTGGGGCTGACGCCTATCCTTATTGTGATAATCGCTGTGCCTTCAACTATTCTATTTGGTTATTTTGTAGGTAAGCGCCTGCAGCTCAGTCGCTCTAACTCTGTGCTGACAGGTTCCTCAGTGGGTATCTGCGGTGCATCGGCCGCTATCGCTGTATCAGCCGTACTGCCTCAGGATAAAGAATCTGAAAAGAACCTCATATTCACAGTGGTGTGTGTGACCGCACTGAGTACCGTCGCAATGATCGCTTACCCATTGATCGTGTCCGCCTTGGATTTAGCCCCTAATGCTGCTGGCGTCTTCTTGGGTGCCACTATTCATGATGTCGCACAGGTTGTGGGTGCGGGTTACATGATGTCAGATGAAATCGGAGATGTTGCCACTTTCACAAAACTTCTGCGTGTATCTATGTTGGTCCCAGTTGTATTAGTGATATCGGTTATCGTTGCTAAATGGGGCACAGTACCTGCTGATGGCGCAAAAAAGGGCGCTGCAGTGCCGCTCTTTTTGGTCGGCTTTATAGGGGTAGTACTGCTGAATAGTGTAGGTGGTATTCCTGTATCAGTTTCGGGTTTTATGGTTGAGACATCGCGTTGGTGTTTGGTGCTTGCGATGGTCGGCTTGGGGATGAAATCCTCATTTAAGGAACTGGCCGCTATGGGCTGGAAGCCATTTGCATTAATGGTGTCTGAAACCATATTTCTAGCCGTCCTGGTGCTAGTTCTCTTAAAGTTAACCAACTTTTAGAATGACCTCGGCTTAAATACTCGCCGGGCATTGCCCGGCTTTTTTGTACCTGGGCTATGGACAGTGTTGTATTCCTTAGTAATTAACTATAGTTATCAGGTGAGTTACCAGTTGAGTTACCTAGCTAGTTATCACATCGGATAGTGATTCTAAGGAGAGAGCATTGGGTTTGTCGAAGCGGGAGTTTTCTAAGCTAAGCGTATTGCTGCTCGAGAGCAGTGGTCCTATGCGATCCGCTATCTTTTATATGCTTCGTGATCTTGGCGTAGATAGGCTTGTCGTTCAAAGTGTTGGTAAAGCTGTATTGGAGACAATAGAGCACAACAGTTTCGACATACTGTTGTTAGGTCACAACGGTCGCGACGCAACAACCGGCATACAGATATTGGAAGAGGCCCGCTATCGGGGTTTTATGCGGGCTACATCAAGCTGGATTTTGATGACCTCGGATGCATCCCAAGAGGTGATACTACAGGCTATTGATAGCCATCCTGACGATGTGATGACAAAACCCTTTAGTCGTGAAGAGCTTGCAAAACGTATCAGTAACTTAGTCGTTTGTAAGCGATCACTTACTCAAGTAGAGCAAGCTCAATCACGTGGCGACCTTAAAGGCGTGATACTGGCCTGTAAAAAAATTGGGCGTACAGATCCGGCGTATCACGATGCAATGTTGATTCGTTCTCAGGCGCTTATAGAGCTCGGCGAAGCACCTGCCGCGGTACAAATTCTTGAGAAGTACTATTTTGAAGAGCCCAATAAAGAGCTGGGTGTGGCGCTGTGCCAGGCTTACATTGCACTACATCGGCTCGATGATGCCGAATCTTTGCTAGGACAGTTGGTCGCGGCCTATCCGTTGTTTATGCAGGCCTATGATCTTTTAGCTCGGGTGCAAGAGCTGCAGGGCGAGTTAGATGAGGCGTGTGAAACCTTGCAAATGGCAACGTCTCAAGCACCCTTGGGTTTTCCTCGGCAGATGGAGCTTGGGCGCGTAGCAAGCCAGAATAGTGCATTTGACTTAGCTCGATCAGCTTACAAACGCTCTATCTCTTTGGCGTCTTACAGTTTTTTTCATACCCCCGAGCCGCACCTGAAGCTTGCAAATATTGCCCGCCTACAGTTAAAAACGAGTAGTGAGAGCGCGCGTGAATCGCTCGCCGCAGAGATTCGTCAAACGCTCGACCAAGCACAAAAGCAGTTTCCTAAAGATGAGGCATTGCAGGTCCGCTCTCAACTGCTGCTGAATGAAACCTTTGTTGAGTTAGGCGATATGGAGGCGGCGGCTAAGGCACTATCGCGGGCGGATATGATTAATTCGGGTTTAAAACTGCCCTTAGATCTTAACCGCGAAAAACAGTTGTTAAATCACGACCCGGTACCCGTGCTTGAGCCTGTTAAACTAGCCGAACCTGCTTCTGCCAATGATCTGCCAAAACGCGATCCCGAGATGTCCTCAAAGGTCAATCGCATAGGAATCAAACACTACCTTGCGGGTAAAGCCGCACAGGCCATTCGCTACTTTGGGATGGCAACCGAATATGACCCTAGTAATGCCCACGCGTTTATTAATCTTGCTCAGCTATTTTTAGAGTCTGCCCGCGACGATATGAATAAGCGCGATGAGCGTTTGCGTATGGTTGATCGATACCTTCGACTGACAGGGCGAATGAAGCTTGGAAGCGAGGCCCTAGAGCGCCAGAACAGGCTTAAGTATTTGCGAGAGGGCCCCGTTGAAAAACTGCCGAAAGGCCCTCTTGGTGTGTTACTTCATTAGTTCGAATAGATTTACCCAACTGGGTGAAGGGTTACACCGCTGTTTTAATTGCGGCTACGATCATAGCTTTGATAACGACAGGCATAATGAGGTGTGCATAGATGAATGTCGCTGCATAGACAGCTATAAGGCAGCTATAAGGCAACAATAGAACAGTTGATTAGGCAGCCATCCATACAGCTATCTGTATAAAGAGAGGGTAATCGGTTTTATATCCGACTATTTGTATACGTAAACGTCTAACAGACTATCTTCCGCCTCTTCTATCTGTTGCATCTTTTGAATCAGTGAAGCCGTTAACTTGCGTTCCTTCGTCAGCAGCAGCAGTGCTCGGCCATTGAGTAGGTCGCGCGATAACACCATGCCAGGTTCAAGTTTAGCGGTTGATAGAATTCGTTCATCTTTAGAGACGAGTTCCTCATTTAGCTTGGGAATCGAGTCGAGCAGTGCAGTCATCACATCGGTGTCGTAAATGTAGCCAGAAGCGGGCTCCATCTTTTTATAAGCAGAATAAGACGAGAGTCTCACTTTCTGATGGTAACCGCTCATCCAATCAACATAGTCGCGTGCCACAGATAGTATTCGAGCGCCGATAGGGATCTCTTTGCCACTGAGCTTATCCGGAAATCCTTTGCCATCAACGCGTTCAAACTGATACTTAATAGCGAGTGAGGTTTCACTCATATGTGTGGCGGGTGCCATCGCTTGTACAGCTAAGCTAGGATGGGTGAGGTACAGCGCTCGCTGCTCCTCTGTTAGCTCATACCCCTGCTTGTTGTGGAGTTCTGGATCAAGACAGAGTAGGCCAAGGTTACCCAGAATTCCGGCCATGCGGATTTGGCCAATCATCTCATTGGGAACACCAATTTTTTTTGCAATCAAAGAACACAGTTTGCCCACTAACAGAGACTCGTGCCCCCCCAGGTTTTTGTTTAGGCTAAGCAGGTTGTAAAAGATTCGTGCAGTTGAACGCTGACTCTCCTTCAAATCTAAAATCATCTTCTCGAGTTGGCGCTTGGACATGTCCAGCGCTTGCGTACGCTGTTCAACTTTCTCCTCTAGGGTGCCGTTTAGTAAGGCAAGTTCATCGTTTTTGTTACGCACTTCTGAGAGCAGTCGAAGGTTTTCGTGTTCCAGCTTTTTGCGGTGTAGCTCTTGTTGAACAGCCGATATGAGTTCGTCGTTATCCCAGGGCTTACTGATGTAGCGATCGAGTCGACCCTCATTTATGGCCAGTTCTAATAGACTCATATCGGTATAGCCGGTTAACAGTATACGGGCAGGGTCTTGTCCCAGCTGATTGACCGCGAGTAAAAGATCGGCGCCGTTCATCTCGGGCATTCGCATATCGGTTATAATCAGGTCGACCGGTTGCTTACGCAGCATGTCCAGTGCCTGCTTTGCTGATGTGGCAATCAGAATTTCGCCCTGGCGCCGCAGTGACCGCCTAAGAGAGGTAACAACCGCTTCCTCATCATCTACGCAGAGAATTCTCGGTTTTTCATGATCATCTACGAGCAATTCGTGCATAAATACTCTCTATAATTGGTTGAATAGGGTTTTTGTTACTATCCTGTAATAAACGACAGTTAAACAGCACCTATGGTCTACGCTAATACTATAGGTATAGATTGAAAGCGCGAACTACGCTCAAGAATTTTTACGACCACTTTCATTAACGCAAGATTCACAAGTATATAAAAATTATGAAGACACTCAGCACCGGCGAAATCGCCAAACTTTGCGATGTAAATCTTAGAACGGTAATCCGCTGGATAGAGCGAGGGGCGCTAAAAGGCTTCAAACTCCCCGGTCGCGGAAACAACCGGGTTCGCGTAGAGGACTTTATTGCGTTCTTAGTCGAGCACGATATTCCGATTCCGCCCGAGTTGGCAGGAGACGATAACCGTAAAGTGCTTATTGTTGATGATGAGCCCGCCATAGCGCGTTCTATTCAACGCGTGCTGCGCAGTAACGGCTTTGTTACAGATGTTGCGGTGGATGGGTTTCAAGGTGGTACGAAACTGATGAAAGATCGACCGGTTCTTATGACCCTCGATCTAAGTATGCCGGGGCTCAGTGGTTACGATGTGCTGAGTTTTGTAAAAGAGACGCCGGAGATAGCGGGTACAAAGATTATTGTTATATCCGCACTTGGCAGTGATGCATTACAAAAAGCGATAGACCTTGGTGCTGACGCGGTGTTAACAAAGCCGTTTGAAAACGATCAATTGCTCGACTGCATAAATAGCCTAGTGGGCGTACGTACGCGTGGAATCCTCGAAGAGGACTAGGCTAGTACGCTAGGAGGGATATAAACGTGCAGCGAAAAATATTAGTCGTTGATGATGAAGTCGGCATTTTAAGAGCCTTGCGTCGGCTATTTCGCAAGGCGGGTTTTGAAGCGGTAATGGCTGAGAGTGGTGAAGAAGCTCTCGCGTTGGTGCGCACCCTTGAATTTCCAGTTGTTGTTTCAGATTTCCGCATGCCTGGAATGGATGGCGGTACTTTACTCAAACGAATCGTAGAAATAGACCCCTGTTCTGTCGGTATCGTCCTGAGTGGTTTTGCTGAACTTAAACAGATGCTTAGCGCGTTTAATTCTGGTGGTGTGCACCGTTTTGTTACGAAACCCTGGGTTGATACGGACCTTCTCAATGAAGTGAATCGGGCATTTGATATCGCCATGATCAAACGCTCTAATTTTGAGCCTGATGATGGTTACGCATTGGAACCTCAACTAAATCCGTTAACGCGGGTTTACCCAGGTCATCTTGTCAACCGCTTGAATGATGCTGCAAGTGAAGGCTCATCGATCATTTACGCCCTCGAGTTTGCGGCGCCTCATGTCGTTTTAGGGCTTAAGAAAGTCGACGCAAAGGTTGGGTTTACAGAGTTAATTAGCGATATTTCTAATCGGCTCCCCAGTGAGGTTGAATACTGCCACTGGTCTGGCTACACCTTGATTTTGCACCTAACGGATAGTGACAAAACAGACGCTGTTGAGACGGCCTTAACGGATTTAGCCGGGCTAAAGACCGCACATAACGAGCAGATGCTGCGCTGGACTAAACATGATCAACCCAGTTTAGAGGCGACTAAACGTATAGTTGAACTGCTAAGCTCATTGTCTGAAACTGATGCTGAACGAATTGAGTTTCAGTCCAGTGAGTGGCGTTCGCTGCTCGATAAGGACGCTTCCCAAGCCCTTGAGAGGGCTCTGGAGACACAAGATTTCGACATTTTTTACCAACCTGTTGCCACTTCGGCTGGTGAACTTGTTGCTTTGGAAGCGCTGCTAAGATGCTCTGCGCTTGATGAAAGTACCGAAATATCCACCGTAGTGCGGCACCTAAGTTTGCTTGGGCACAGTGATCAACTCACCAACATGCAGTTCAGACTGGCGTTCAGTTCATTCGCAAATCTGAATATTGATTCCAGTATTAAGCTGGTGCTCAACCTCTCTCTAAAACAGCTTTGCTCCCCCAATCTATGGGCTCTACTTGAGCAACACCTCAATGATTCAGGGTTGGAACTTTCAAAGATATGTATCGATGTAGGTGAATCAGCATTGCGATCGCAAGATCCTGATTGCCTTGCTAATTTGGCACGTTTTCGCGATTGTGGCATCCGAATTACACTCGATGATCAAGGATCTGCACACACCTATCTGAATGGTGAAGAGCTAACCCTTGCAACAGCTGTGAAACTAGATAAGGGTTTTATCAACCAGCTGTTATCTCACGCGAATCAGCAAGAGATGTTGGCGAACCTGTGTGAGCGAATTGTTGCAAGGGGCATGAGTTTAAGTTTTGAGGGAGTGGAAACAAAAGCCCAGCTTAGTTTTTTACAAGAGCGCTATGATTTTAGTTATCAAGGAAACGAGTTGTCTGAGACGCTTGATGTAGCCGCGTTGACAAGATGGCTTGATGCCCGTGTCATTTAAAGTGAATTATATCTTGATGTGATACCTAAATTTCGTGGGTCAGCTATATTTATTGCTGAGGCAATATCGCTCCAACATACTTGTATTGTACCAAGCAATTTAGCAGGATTTTTTATGAATTATTTTTTAGTGGCACTAGCCGCTCTTATGTCCCTTCAGGTTCACGCACAAACGCTTAGGTTCGGCATCGTCCCGCAGCAGTCAGCAACTGTATTGGCAACTGGCTGGACGCCTATTATGCGGTACCTTTCAGAGGTGACGGGTGACAATATAGTGTTTGCAACAGCACCGGATATTCCGACTTTCGAGAAGCGCCTTCTCGATGGCGAATACGATGTTGCTTACATGAATCCCTATCACTTCACTTTTTTTAATGAGCACAGGGGCTATAAAGCGATTGCACGACGTGGAGATGCGTCGATTCAAGGAATAATCGTTGTCCGCAAGGACAGCCCAATTAATGAGCTTAGTGAATTAAATGGTCAGCGCCTTGCGTTTCCATCGCCAGCTGCTTTTGCAGCTTCAGTAGTACCTCGTGCAGTGCTGGCCAATAGCGGAGTTGAAATAGAGCCTGTCTACGTCTCATCGCACGACTCGGTCTATTTGAATGTATCTAAAGGGTTTTTTGTGGCTGGAGGCGGGATTGGTCGAACACTCAATAGTACTAACCCCGAAGTCGCTGAGCAGTTACGCGTACTATGGAAAACCAATGAGTATACGCCGCATGCGATTGCTGCCCACCCGCGCGTAGATACTGAAACCTTTGACCGTCTGTCTGCAGCGCTTGTGACGATGGCTGATAAACCTCAGGGGTTAGCTCTTTTAAAACCGCTCAGCATTAGTCGCTGGCAAGCATCGGTCGATGCAGACTGGGATGATGTTCGCGCTCTGAAAATTGATCTACTCGACGTTATATTGGAGTAAGCGCTAGTGGTTCGTAACTCAATTAGAACTAAGACAATCATCGGTGTCGCGCTTATTGAGGCAGTGCTGTTGATCTCTCTTGTTATTCTCATGTTGGGTTACATTAAAGAGTCAAATTACGAAGCCCTTGAAGTTCGGGCACAAACAACCTCCCGACTTTTCGCCGCTACTGCAAAAGACGCCGTATTATCCTTTGATCTCGCGACCCTTAACTCATTTGTTAATGAGGTGATGACTAACCCGGGTCTTGAATACGCTCGAGTAATTAACGCTCAAGGGCAGTTGATGGCAGCGTCTGAGGGTGCTGATACGCTCTCCCGTACAACCGACCTGAGTTTGGATGATGTCAATGATGGCATCTTTGACACCCGCTCGGTAATTCGTGAGGGTGGAGAGATTTTTGGTTGGGTTGAAGTTGGATTCAATACAGATCCCGTCAGGTTAGTCATAGAGAATGCTAAGCGCTGGAGTTATTCAATTGTCGCGCTAGAGATGATACTGGTTGCGGTTTTTTCATTTGTGTTAGGTCGTTTCTTAACCAACAAGTTGAGCGCCTTACGTGATGCCGCAATGTCTATAGGTAGGGGTGACCTGTCGACGCGCATAACAGTAAAAGGCAGTGATGAAATTGATGTAGTCGCTAATGCATTTAATCAGATGAGCCAAGCGGTTGAAACCTCGCATAAACAGATGAATCAACTGACGTTAGAGCTTCGTCATCTCAACGAATCTCTAGAAGAGAAAGTACGCGTGCGAACGGCAGAGTTGCAGAATAGAAATAGAGAGCTAGCAGAAGCGAGTGAGGCTGTTCGTGCGGCTCAAAGTCAGCTTTTAGAGACAGAGAAACGCGCAACAGTGGGGGTTCTTACCTCTGGAATAGCGCACGAGATCAATAATCCACTCGGATTTGCCACATCTAACGTGGCAACGCTAGAAACCTATTTAGACGCTTATAACCACCTAGTGCTGAGTCTTATAAAGGCCCAGCGCAACAAATCGCTGCTATCGCAGGAGGAGCTGAATAGCCTTCTGGACGAGACTGACTTTGAGTTTATGCGAGAGGATGTTTTAGAACTATTCAGTGATACTAAGTCAGGCTTAGATCGGGTTAAAGTGATTGTAGAAAAGATGGGTGCTTTAAAACATGGTGAGTTAATTGAACTTGATAAACTTGATACCAACGAAGTGATCGCTGAGGTCTTACACCGTATCGAGAACAGCCGTTTTCATGATGTCGAAATAGCGACACCACATATTAAATTGCCTGAGGTTAAAGGCTCCTTTGAGGCTCTAGTAGAGGCCCTATTTAGTTTGTTAACTAACGCGTGTCAGGCAATAGAAAAAGGGGGGCAAGTCACTATCGCCTCAGTGCAGAAACATCGAACCTTGGATATTTATGTTGTAGACACCGGCGAGGGTATTAGAGAGGAGATTCGCGATCGAATATTCGATCCATTTTTTACGACGCGTGATGTCGGTGTTGGTTCGGGTCTAGGCCTGTACCGTGCAAGACTCTTACTCGAGGCCGCTGGTGGGCAACTGCTATTTGATAATGATTACACCTATGGTACACGATTTGTCTTATCGCTACCGCTTGCAGATAGCTAAATCGGCCAATTAAAGGCCCTCAATCTTTGCGTGATTAGTCTCTTAAGGCTATACCTTATTGGGTTAAAACGCTTTTTTAACACCTGGTTTCATACAACAAACACAAACCTATAGTTAGTTGAAACCGACTATCTCTTTTATCCGGCACTATGTAGCTAAACGCTTTAGCTACCGAATTGGTGAAACAATGCGCAAAAATCTACCTGTAACTGATAATGAGGTTCTCTTTCCACCGGAGCAGAAACTCATCTCGTCAACTGATTTGCAGGGCAATATCATGCACTGTAATGAAGCCTTTGAAGAGATCAGTGGCTTTACACGCTCGGAGTTAATCGGGCAGCCACATAACCTTATCAGGCATCCAGATATGCCGCCTGAAGCCTTTCAAGTGATGTGGGATACGCTGAAGTTGGGTAAGCCCTGGATGGGGCTTGTCAAGAACCGCTGTAAGAATGGCGACTACTACTGGGTTGATGCCTACGTAACGCCAGTGACAGACAAAGGCAAGGTGATTGGTTACGAGTCCGTGCGTACCTGTCCTGATCGTACCGATGTTAAGCGCGTTGATAAGTTATACACACGCATTCGCCAGAAGGGTGTTAAATATCCAGCCCCCAGCCTATTAAATGAGTGGGTTATTTTAGCTCTGTTTATAGTATGTGCTGCGTTAGCTGCTCTAAGCGCACAGCCACTTTTCGCTGCAGGCTTACTTCTTATTGGTGGCGTTCTAGCGACCTATTTAGCTAATCGTAAGCGTAGGCACTATTTTAATGAGTTGGACGCACTGCTAGACGACAGCTTTAAACATCCCTTAGCAGCAATATCGTACACCGATGATGAGCTTGCTTTAGGGCAGTTAAAGGTCGGTATTCTATCCATGAAGGCCCATTTGGATACCGTGTTAACACGCATTGAAGATGAAGCATCACGTGTGTCTGAACAGTCGCAGATTGGCTTGCGAACCTCTAATGATGCCGCTGAAGAGATGCGTAAGCAGCAGTCCGAGACAGACCAGGTTGCCGCCGCCATGTATGAAATGGCGACAACGATTAATGAAGTATCTAAGAATGTTCAAGAGACAGCTGAGCGTTCAGAACATGCAAATGATATGGCGATGGAGGGTAAGAATGTTGCCATCACTACGCGTCAGTCAATTGAAGTTTTGAAGGACAAAGTGGGTGAAATTAGTGGTTCAGTCGATGAGTTATCGAATGAGATTGTCCGCATTGCTAAGGCTGCAGAGATTATTGAGCAGATAGCGGATCAGACTAACCTACTAGCGCTTAATGCGGCCATAGAGGCGGCTCGTGCAGGTGAGCATGGACGCGGGTTTGCTGTAGTTGCTGACGAAGTGAGGGAGCTTGCTAAGCGCACTCAGGACTCTACAAAAGATATACATAAAATTATTAACGAATTAACCGAACGTGCTAAACGTTCGGTGCAGGTTGCACTTGAAGGTCATAATGATGCGGAGCGTGGTCTAGAAAAAGTGGTCGAGACCGAAGACAAGCTTAACTCAATATCCGAATCGGTAAGCAGTATTGCCAATATGGCAATTCAGATGGCTGCCGCGGTTGAAGAGCAAGCTCACGTGTCGGAAGAGATAAATCGTCAGGTTGTGAATATTTCAGAGCTTGCGAATAATTCAATGGAGAAAGCGGGGGCTAGTTCTGAAAGTATCTTGATACTCCAGGGTATCTCCCAGCAGCTACACGAGTTAGTCGTGCGGTTTAAGAAGTAATAAGCAAGTACAGTTAAAGTATTATTATTCAAAAAAAACGGCAGCCAAGGCTGCCGTTTTTAATAGCATATACAAGCAAGCGTGTTAGTTAGACACCCTTTGAATCCGAGTCATTGCTGTCTAGTCAGCGATCTCGTAGCGATCTCCACCTTGGCTCTGAGCTTTTTCAAGCGCAAGGCAAGCGGATTTATAAATGGTTTCAGCCGTATCGCCAACATTTATGGGTGCAGCCGCAAGGCTAACGGTTAGATCCACTGGGTAGTTTCGCACAAGGAAGGTACGCTCTGTCATAAAGAGCCTAATGCGCTCAATTACCGTGTCAATGCAGTCTTCTTTTGTATATTGGTTGATAATAATACCGAACTCATCATCTTCTAAACGTGCAATAAGGTCGCCAGAGCGGAGATTGCAAGTCATCATACGTCCAACAAGCTTTAGAACATCATCGCCTGTCTGTGGTCCAACCTTATCGTTAATCGCAGAGAAACCGTCTACATCTACCAAAACAAGATAAGAGGGCGCCATGCCTGTCATGAGCGTACCGCATTCAGCTTGAGCGTCTAACTGCTCAAAGAAAGAGCTGCGATTAAGAAGACCCGTTAGACCATCGGTAGTGGCAAGCGACTTGATAAGCTTCTCGTAATGCTTACGCTCATCTTCACGCTGTTTCAGTGAGATCTCTGATGCAACAATCTCAAGAAGCACATCGTTTTCCCAAGGCTTCTGCATGTAGCGGTGAATTTTACCGTCGTTGATCGCGGTTATAGTCGAATCCAGATCAGCATAGCCAGTCAGCAGTATGCGTACAGTGCTAGGCGCAATTTCAGCCGCGCGTGTGAGGAATTTATCACCGTTCATTTCAGGCATGCGCATATCTGAAATGATCAGATCAACGTCATTCTGCTCTAAAAATGCAAGCGCTTCAGACGCTAACGTAAAGCAAGTCACCTCGTATCGTACATTTTTGAGTAGACGGCGCAGCGATTTTAGAACGCCTTCTTCATCGTCTAGGCAAAGTATCCGAGAGGTTTGCGCTCGCTCAGTGTAGCGAGTGTCTTCATTAGCCATAAATATTCTCTTTATCGGCGGAAATTACACGTATTTAGTGACAAATATCGCAGGAGTTATACTGACACCTAAGCGCCCTGTAGTTCAATACTTCAGCGCAGAAGAAATTGAATTAACAGTCGTTTTTAGAGTCAAAACAGTTAAAACATTCTGATTCATGAACCACCCGGATGGATAAAGCTAAACGAAATGCGTAGGTGGGTAGTTATGCGTGGCGCCCCAAAGACGATTCGAACGTCCGACCTGCCCCTTAGGAGGGGGCTGCTCTATCCAGCTGAGCTATTGGGGCTTTGCAACACAACCGAGGGGAGAGTTTAACGACTCTATCGGCGGCTGCAAAGTGTTTAGCTAGCGCAGCAGTAATTCAAGGTTGTTCAGCCGCATGGCTGTTGCAGTTGAGTCAACGCGATAAGTGCCATTACGTATATCTTCAGCGATTGTCTCAAGGTCTTTGCTAAACACGTTGAGTTCTGCATCTTGTTGCAGTGTTGGCGCTACAAGCTCGCGTCTTAATAAACTCTGAAAAGCCTCAAACTGGCTAAACTCGACTGGGTTATCAGTAAGGCTATTACCCGATCCGGTGTTTACCGGAGTCTCTAAGGTCTGCGCACGTCCCGGTGGCTGCACAACACGCTGCTGGCCTGTACGCTCAGATTGGGTGGTGAACATGTTGTAAGTTTCGATTTGACGGTTCTGTATGTTCATAACAGTCCCTCCTTATCAATTAGTACCGTATGTCACATATGTCTTTTGATATTAATGCAGTTTTCAGGACTGGTCAATTATTAGTCAGTTATATTTCTAATTAGTGTTGTTTTTTATGAACATAATCAATCTTAGAAAGCGTTTTTTTATTAATGTGTTCATATCTGTCGCACAAAATGCCAAAGCCGTGTATCTGTGTAGGGTTTCCACATATATGAGTAATCTTTACCTATTGAGGACGCTTGTTTCAAAATAGAAAAACATGCGAGGAGGCCTTAAATCTTAGGCCCAGTTAACGAATCAGTGGTTAGTGATATTTGAGCTTAAAAGCGGGTTAAACGCTAAGGGTGCTGTGAGTAATTCAAGCCTGGCAAAGCATCAAATGCCATGCCATTTAAGGTTCATCTAGGGTGTTGGTTCTCTACGGATTCTTTAATAAGAAGCGGGGCCATTAACGGCACAAGTAACGCTGAAGCAGAGGCTTATTCGCAGTCTCCTAGGATCGGTTAGTTCAATGCTTCTACAGCAGCATGTAACAACCCGAAGTAGAGTATGTGTGTGGCGCTACAGCGGGTTTATCCGGTGTG
>Ga0209136_1001195_pt1 | contig 17427 bp, 16 predicted proteins | sample SaaInl0LU_22_DNA_FD_184640 | JGI IMG/M metagenome (GOLD analysis project Ga0209136, IMG submission 184640) | Marine microbial communities from expanding oxygen minimum zones in the Saanich Inlet - ESP_90LU_22_DNA (SPAdes) (version 2) | ecosystem: Environmental > Aquatic > Marine > Intertidal... | reverse complement strand
GGAACTTGCCACTTCATTCGTAAGTCTGAAAGCACGCTGAGTGTATTATTCAAGAAGATGCTATCATCACTTATCAATCCTGAGATATATGCTTGGTTAAGATCAGACATTTTCACGATGCGAATATTGCAATCCTGTAAAAAAGTGAGGTTCATTCTATTAAACAAATCAAGATTCATCTCACTATCTATCTGCCTAAAAATAGCCGACGTCTGATCGATGCTGCATCCAGTGGCCGCTGCTACCTCCTCGTCTACCCCTAATACAAGCAACTGATTATAAAATATCCCAAATTCAGCCTTGAGCTGATTGCCGTGAGCTGCCCAATTGGTACAAAAAGCAGCCAATCGTTCATTAATCTTATGAGCTTCTTCTTCGCTAAGCGGTCTTTGGGCCACGTATATCCATATTCGTCCGTTGCCATTGAGTGTAGGGAACATGGTGCGAAGGTAATGGAATGCAGCACCAAACTTCAAATTCTAAAATGCAAAAGAAGGAGTGGGAAGGCTCAAACCACACCTTCCCACTCCAATTGTTATTTCTCGGGCTATGAAGTACAAGGCTATTCAGTTACAAATGCTGCTGTGTCCTTTATTGCTTTCGTTTTGTGTAATGATTGGATGGTCCAAGTCGCTAACGCTGTGAGGGGTGTTGCAACGCACCAAACTGATCTTCTAAAAGACTACTCTAACATCTTAAAATGTACAAATTCGTGGTATAATGAAGTCAATTTTTGTACAAATTCGGAGTAAGATGAAATTGAAACCTCTTTTCATAACTCTCATAATTTACCTAAAACTCCTTACACCAATTACAATTATCCCCAAAATGAAACCCTTACATACAGTAGAACGTAAAAAAAGCCAGCTCTCTCGAGCTGACTTTTCTGATCCGTTAGATTTAGCGTGTATTACTTCAAATCAAATCTGTCTAGGTTCATTACTTTATACCACGCCGCTACAAAATCACGAACAAATCGTTCGTTGGCATCGGCACTGGCATATACTTCTGCAATAGCACGCAACTCTGAGTGCGAGCCAAATACGAGGTCTGCTCTGGTAGCAGTCCACTTGGTTTCCCCTGTACTTCGGTCTTTGCCCACAAAGTTTTCTTTGGAATCATCGGTAGCTTCCCACTGGGTCTCCATACTGAGAAGGTTTACAAAAAACTCATTCCCTAACTTGTCTTTTTCTATACCGAGCATTCCCTTATCCGAACCATCATAATTGGCCCCAAGCGAACGCATACCTCCCACTAGCACCGTCATTTCTGGGGCGGTGAGTGTAAGTAGTTGTGCTTTGTCCACGAGTAGTTCCTCGGTAGTCAATTTGTATCTAGTCTTGAGGTAGTTTCTAAATCCATCAGCCATCGGCTCTAGCAACACAAATGATTTTTCATCTGTTTGCTCTTGGGTAGCATCTGTTCTTCCTGCATCAAAAGGTACCGCAACACTCACGCCTGCATTGGCTGCCGCTTTTTCTACTGCCGCACTTCCGCCCAATACTATGAGGTCTGCTATTGATACTTTGTTATTTCCTTTCGCATCAAAATCCGCCTTGATTTGCTCATATACCGCTAGTACTTTTTGTAATTGGACTGGGTTATTCACCTCCCAATCTTTTTGCGGAGCAAGACGAATACGTGCTCCATTGGCACCACCGCGTCTGTCTGACTCACGATAGGTAGACGCTGAAGCCCACGCTGTAGATACGAGTTCTGCAAGTGTTAAATCTGAACCAAGTATTTGAGCCTTTAGTGACTTGATGTCTGCTACAGAAATCTGAGCATAGTCTGCCTCCGGCAATGGGTCTTGCCATATTAAATCTTCAGTAGGTGCTTCGGGGCCTAGGTACGTAGTTCTTGGTCCCATATCGCGGTGTGTCAATTTAAACCATGCTCGTGCAAAGGCATCATCAAACTTGGCTGGATTTTCGTAAAAATCACGTGATATTTTCTCGTAAACTGGGTCAAAACGCAGGGATAAATCGGTAGTCAACATTGTGGGTGCATAAGACTTTTCCTTATCAAAAGCGTCAGGCACTTGCACCTTAGGATCCTTTGCCACCCACTGATGTGCTCCTGCCGGGCTCTTGATGAGTTCCCATTCGTGCTCAAATAAGTTGAAAAAATACTGATGACTCCATTTGGCTGGGGTACTCGTCCATATCACTTCTAAACCTGAAGTAATGGCATCTGGACCTTTACCTGATTTGTAGGTGCTTTTCCATCCAAAACCTTGTTCTTCCATATCGGCAGCCTCTGGCTCTGGGCCTACATTGTCTGCTGGGCCAGCACCGTGGGTTTTACCCAGGGTATGACCACCCGCTATGAGTGCTACGGTTTCTTCATCATTCATTCCCATTCTACCAAACGTCTCACGTATATCATTCGCCGCCAGTTTTGGGTCCGGATTTCCGTTAGGTCCTTCTGGGTTTACATAGATAAGTCCCATCTGTACCGCTGCTAGCGGGTTCTCTAGTTTTCTATCGCCTGTATATCGTTTATCATCCAGCCATTTTTCTTCTGGACCCCAGTATACATCTAAGTTTGGCTCCCACACATCTTCTCTTCCTCCTGCAAAACCAAAGGTCTTAAAGCCCATATTTTCTAATGCTACGTTACCTGCTAACACCATAAGGTCTGCCCATGAGATGCTTTTACCGTACTTCTGCTTAATCGGCCAAAGCAGTCTACGAGCCTTGTCTAAGTTAGCATTGTCTGGGAAACTATTGAGCGGAGCAAAACGCTGCTGTCCTGACCGAGAACCACCTCTACCATCGCCTGTGCGATACGTCCCTGCACTGTGCCACGCCATACGTATAAAGAATGGACCATAGTTATCATAATCTGCCGGCCACCAGTCTTTCGACTCTGTGAGAGCTGTATTGATATCTGCTTTGAGGGCTTCGTAATCGAGTTTTTGAAATTCCGCCGCGTAGTCAAAATCTTCATCCATCGGGTTGGAAAGTTCTGAGTGTTGACGGAGTATACTCAGGTTAAGTTGGTTTGGCCACCAGTCGGCGTTGCTAGTTGCTACTGCATTACTGTGGCTTTTTTTAGTGGCACCGGAGTAGCCTTCTGCTTTGTCGGAGCCCGATTGGGTACATGCAGTGAATAGCAGAGCCACTGCTATCATAATGTAAGAGATAATTGATTTATTCATAAAGTATATTTTTAATAATTTATGTGGTAAAAGTAAGAATGAAGTCTACTTCGAGTACATTATATTTTGTGATAGTGGTATTGGTGATTTTGATTTTGGAGGTAGAAAACTACGACTTACTGATACATTTTAATTGGCTAAATCTGTTGGGCTTCCAATTTCCCATTAATGCTATTGCCGACCCCATAGTATTTACAGAACTATGGCGAGAGGTGGCTACCATCATAATGCTAGCCGCAGTAGGCATACTAGCCGGCACCAACAAGGTAGAGCGATTTGCCTACTTCCTCATCAGCTTTGCGGTGTGGGACATTTTTTACTATGTTTTTCTCAAAGTTTTTATCGATTGGCCCGAGAGTCTCCTCACTTGGGATATCCTCTTTTTGCTACCTGTAGCTTGGATTGGCCCAGTAATAGCTCCTGTTATATTGGCATTGCTGATGATAGCCATAGCCCTAATGCTCATTGCAAAACAAACTCCGCTCAACTGGAAAGAGTGGTCACTCTACATTGCCGGTGCATTTATTAGTATCTTATCTTTTACCATAGATTTTGTCACCTACCTGCATGAGAATGAAGGAAATACCGAACTGTATAAAGATGTTGGTGCTCTATCACTTACGTATGTTCCTAAGGACTTTGATTGGTGGATATTTGCTATAGCGGCAGTTTGTATATTAATGGGAATGATTCATTACTACGTACGCACCAGCCGAACGAAACGAAAACTAGAGGGTATGCAGTTGTTTGTGTAACTGCTTTTGCAAAAAAAAAGCACATCTCCTCCAAATTGGAATACGTTGCTTTACAATTATATTTGGAGTCAACTTATTTTTTTACAAATGACTAAATACACATTCCTCCTCATCACCCTACTCCTTTCAGCGATATATGCTGAAGCACAAACCTCATTTACCCTATCTGCAGATGCCCCATCTCTCATATATGGGGGATACTCATTAGAAGGTGGTGTAAATCGTAAAAAAATGAGATACACTTTTTCATTGGACAACATTAAGTTGCCAAACTATATCAATGCGGACTTTGACAGTATACAAGCACTACGCCAAAACATACGTTTAAAGGCAAGTCGCTTTTTGAGTAAGAAGCAAAAAGGTTTTCACATTGGTGTTGGTTTAGGATTTGTAATCGGAGAAGAATGGAGTCTACTTGATTCAGCAGGGAAGGTTAACACTAGCATTCCAAGTGTGGAGCAGAGTTACGCCACGGTAGGTTTTAATGTGGGTTATATCTATCATCCTTTTAAAAACAAAGCATTCATCAAAGGTTTTTATGTGGAGCCCAGTATTGGTGCCACTTATGCAATAGGTAAGGAAGACCTCAAGCTTGGTCTTAAAATTATAGAAAAAGAACCTATGTCGGTAACTCCAATCCGCTTTAGCTTAGGCTGGCGAATAAAATTGCCTTAATTCTTATAACGAAGCACCAACCAAAAGCTAACCAGCATTATGACCAAAACCAATTATCCAGCTCTGTATACGCTAATTACCGTCTTCTTTTTTTGGGGATTCATAGCAGCAGGCAACAGTATCTTTATACCTTTTTGTAAGTCGTACTTCTCGCTCGACCAATTTCAATCCCAACTGGTTGACTTTGCATTTTATACGGCATATTACATTGGAGCTTTGTTCCTATTTGCCTTCGGAGCAAGTACAGGCAAGGATATAGTGGGCCAGTGGGGGTACAAAAAAAGTATCGTCTACGGCCTTTTGTTCTCCGCCCTCGGAGCAGGAGCTATGATACTGGCAGTTCAGGCCAACTTATACGCAGGAATGTTGGTTGGGTTATTCATTGTGGCTCTAGGATTTTCGTTGCAGCAAGTAGCGGCAAACCCATTTGCCATACTCTTAGGAGACCCAAAAACAGGAGCTAGTCGTGTAAACTTAGGTGGAGGTATCAATTCATTTGGCACCACCATAGGGCCTATCATAGTGGCCATGGCTCTATTTGGCACTACGGCTAGTATTACCGACGAGCAGATTAAACTCTTAGAACTCAACAAGGTGATATACCTATACATCGGAGTAGGTTTACTCTTTGTACTCGCGGCAGCGTTGTTTCATTTTTCTAAAAAAGTACCCGCAGGCACCACTTCCGAACCGGTAGAGAAAGCGAATAAAGCCCTCAAAACCCTGATAATAATGACGGGAATGCTCATTGTGATGTTCAGCCCTGTATTTGCCAGTTATGCTAGTGAAGAAGCTAAGAACATTGTAGCCTTGGAAGAAACCAAAGCCACAGTAGTGGAACAATTGAATGCCACGGAAAAAAAACTCAAGGCCACGGAGCAAAATACCACATGGAACGCAGCTGAGAAAGAAAATAGTATTGTCATTTTAAACTCGGAAATCGCCGCTTTATCCTCTAAAAAGGCGTCAACAACAGATGAAATAGAGACCATAAGAGGTCCATTGGAAAAGTACCGTATGTACTGGCTCATAGGTGCTTTGTTAGTGGTAGTAGGAGGCTTACTATTTTCGTATGCTTCATCTACTAACAATCCCGAAGGCTGGGGTGCCATGCAATATCCTCAATTGGTATTGGGAATGCTAGCTATTTTCACCTACGTAGGAGTAGAAGTGGCTATAGGTTCTAACTTGGGCGAGCTTCTTAGTTTAGATGCCTTCGGTGGTCTACAATCTTCAGAAATTGCTCCTTATATCTCTATGTATTGGGGTAGTTTGATGATTGGTCGTTGGGCGGGAGCTATCAGTGCTTTCAATATAGGCGGCACGAGCAAGAAAGTAGCCCTTATGCTCGTTCCCCTCGTAGCATTTTTCATCATCATAGGGGTTAATATGCTATCGGGTAAGGATATGGAGCCATTATATTACTATGTATTGTGCGTGCTACTACAAGTGGCGGCATTTTACGTTAGTAAGGATAAACCTGCTCGTACCTTAATGATATTTGGATCATTAGGAGTAATGGCTATGCTCATCGGATTGTTTACATCTGGTACGGTTGCTATCTACGCATTTCTGAGCGGTGGCTTGGCGTGTAGTATAATGTGGCCCGCTATATTTAGCTTGTCTATCATTGGCTTGGGTAAATACACTTCTCAGGGTTCTGCATTCTTGGTGATGATGATATTGGGTGGTGGTATTATCCCTCCTATTCAAGGCAAATTATCTGACATCATTGGCATTCACCAATCATTTATCATCGCAGTAGTTTGCTTTGCCTACCTTGCTTTGTTCGCCTTCCTTGTGAAAGGTATGCTGAAGAAACAAGATATTGATATCGACAACATCGAGCTAGAATCCGCAGGGCACTAAATACCGATTAAGTTTCCACCGTCATAAACGTGCTCCTCCTCTTGATACGGAGAAACACTCTGTCTTAATTTATCACTCAGATGGCTACCTTCGTCCTATGTATTTGAAAAAAGGTGATACCATAGCCATTGTGTCTCCAGCTAGAGCTATTCAACCCGAAAAAGTAGAACCCGCTATTCGTTTTTTTGAAAGTCACGGATTTAACGTTGTGCTTGGTAAACACATCTACGATGTATCAAACCAAATGGCCGGAACAGATGCCGATAAAGTAGCCGATATACAGCAATTTCTAAATGACCCGGAGGTACGTGCTATTGTAAGTACCCGCGGGGGATACGGATGCGTACGTATCATTGATCAACTTGATTTATTTCCTCTTGCAGAGCAAAAAAAATGGTTCGTTGGCTACAGCGATGTTACGGTGTTTCACAGTCATATACATCAGCATTTTAACATACCAACCCTACATAGTACAATGCCCGTGAGTATAAGTGATGACCCATCTCCGGAGGAAATCATAAGTAATACCACCATGATAGACGCTCTCACAGGCAAGGTTTTAAGGTACGACTTACCAGCAAATGCCCTCAATAAACAAGGCAATGCCAAGGGACAACTCGTAGGTGGTAATCTCAGTATGCTTTATAGTATGTGCGGCTCTGCCTCTGACATCGACCCCCGAGGCAAAATCCTGTTCATTGAAGATTTGGACGAGTACCTGTACCACATAGACCGTATGATGATGAACCTCAAGCGTACCGGTAAGCTCAGTGATCTAGCAGCATTGGTAGTAGGTAGTATGAGTCATATGAATGATAACGCTATACCTTTTGGCAAATCAGCAGAAGAAATAATATTGGAACATGCATCTAGCTATAATTATCCCATCTATTTTGGATTTGAAGCAGGACATCAGCAACCAAATCAAGCTTTGCGTTTAGGAATGGAAGCAGAAATAAAAGATAATCAGCTACTTTTGCCAGCTTAATACCCTTCTTCATATATGGCCATTTATCAAGCAAGTAAACAACTTACCAAATTTATCATTTCGGGCATTCTTGCCGTGGGTGTAGATTTCACCGTTTACTATGTGCTGTCTCAGTTTTTAGACCCTAGCCTTAGTAAGGCCATTAGTTTCTGCTCTGGGATGGTGGTGACGTATAACATGAATAAGTTTTGGACTTGGAAACAGCCCGAAAAAAACAACAAACGACTATTACTCTTCAGTACTCTGTACGCGTTAGCTCTTATGGTAAATGTGGGCACCAATAACATAATACTCGATGCATTACCTAACTATACATTCTCATTTTCCCTCAATGATGAAAAACTAGACATCATCAAAAGGTTAGTTGTAGGCGTAGACAAACTAGGTGCATTTATCATAGCCACAGTAGCTAGTGTAGCTATCACTTATGTGGGTCAAAAATACTGGCTATTTAAAGCTAAGAATTAGTACGAAGGCCTATTGAGTATCGTCTGAGCTATGATGGCCTGTCTTAGGTCAAAATCAACAGACAACGCATCGGTTTCCTCTTCCTCAAGCTTAAGTCCTTGTGATTCTCTGATTTCATCTCGCACCTCACCCAAGTCTAAGTCTACGTCGGCGTGATGCTCGTGCTCCGGTCTGAAATCGTGCTGATGGTCTTCTATTTCTATTTTTTTACGCTTTCGTTGTTGCGATACCGTTTCATATTGTTTTTCGGGAACAGGCTGCTTGGCTTTCGCAGGTTCACCGCTAAGTTCTCGCAAGATGTCCTCTAGCGATGTTGTACTCGTACTCGCCTTTTTTCTTTTCACGGATTTCGGGCGGCTTTTCGGTTTTTCTTCCTTTTTTTTGCCCGCGGCCAAAAAACGAAATACTAGAATCGCTCCTATGATGATGTACTTGATGTATGAGCCTATATCGTCCATTGTGTCAAACGAAAATAATGAAAAAAAAGCTAGTCTTAAGCCTCGGGTCTAATTTAGGGAATCGATACGCCTACATCTATCAGGCGATACAAGCTATCAACGAAGCTTTTGACACCATATCTGCCGTAAGCCAATACTACGAAACCCCGCCTTGGGGAGACCTCAACCAGTCGCGTTTTATTAATATAGCTCTCATACTCGAAACGGATATACCTGTTTTACAATGCTTTACAAAACTACAAGCCATAGAAGCAGAACTAGGTCGCACCAAAACCCGAAAATGGGGACCACGGTGTATCGATATTGATATACTATTTTACGACCTTGAAATAATCAGCACCCCAGAGCTAACCATTCCTCATCCTCACATACACGAGCGTGCCTTTGTACTCGCACCGCTATGTGACCTAATGCCACGCTTCCTACATCCTACTCACGACCACACTGTAGCTCAACTCCTGCATATTATTACTAACGATACGCAACATTTTACACCGTGAACATTCATTGTATAGGCAACATAGCATATTGGCACGGAGTAGTGAGTGATACAGACCATAAACACTACGTCCACCATACTTTTCAAAAACAAAGTGAACTCTCACAATATGAGATACTTACGGCCAACGGACGCCTCAAGCTCAGTGTCCCCACCCAAAAAAGTACGCGTAAAGGACCATATAGCGATGTGCTAATAGATTATAATACCAACTGGCAAACAGAGCATTGGCGTAGCATAGAAAATGCCTACCTCAAATCTCCTTTTTTCCTCTACTACGGATATAAAATTGAAACCATCTATAAGACTCATTACGACACCTTACTACAGTTTAACAAGGCACTTTTTGCAACCGTGGCAGATTGCCTAAAACTCAAAACTACCTTTCTCACAGACCATACTACACCGTCCATGTACGTGCCTACACCACCGCGAGTATGCACCGCATACCCGCAGGTATTTGACGACCGAGTCGCCTTCCAACAAAATTTGAGTGTATTAGACCTGATTTTTAATCTAGGTCCCGAGGCGTCAGATTACTTGGTTTCGCTGTAAGAACCCATATTGCTAAATTTCTTGATACGAGCCTTTACCAGTTTTTTGGTGCTCAGTTCGTTTAGCTCTTTTATATTCTTTTTCAGTTCCGTCTTCAGTGTTTTGAACATCGCCTCCGGATCATTATGTGCACCACCTAGTGGCTCAGGTATGATACCGTCTATCAGCTTGTTAGCGAGCATCTTGTCCGAGGTAAGACTTAGTACATCAGCAGCCTGTTCCTTATAATCCCAGCTACGCCATAGGATAGATGAGCAACTCTCCGGCGATATTACCGAGTACCACGTATTTTCTAGCATAAGCACTCTATCACCTACACCTATACCTAGAGCACCACCACTAGCACCCTCACCTATTACTACGCATATAATGGGTACCTTCAGTGTAGCCATCACCATCAGATTTTTGGCAATCGCCTCACCTTGTCCGCGTTCCTCGGCCTCTAGCCCTGGAAAAGCACCCGGAGTATCTATCAGGCATACTACTGGCATATCAAATTTTTCTGCCATCTGCATAAGACGAAGAGCCTTACGATAGCCCTCAGGGTTAGGCATCCCAAAGTTGCGGTATTGTCGCTCCTTCGTAGTGCGGCCCTTCTGCTGACCTATGATCATCACATTGATGTTATCTATCTGTGCCAATCCGCCCACCATAGCCTTATCATCACCTACATTTCTATCGCCGTGTAGCTCTACAAAGTTTTTAGTGATGGCCTGTATATAATCTAGCGTGTAAGGTCTGTCGGGGTGACGCGATATCTGCACTTTCTGCCAACCGCTGAGGTCTTTGTACAGTGCTTTTTTCTCGCTGTTTATTTTTTTAGTAAGTTGAGCAACAGTGTCACTCATATCTACTTTGCCCTTATGGTGAGTAGCTTGAGCTTTTTGCAGTTGCTCTATCAACTCTTCTAACGGTTTTTCAAAATCTAATAATGTAGCCATACGGTTCCTTTTATTATACAAGGCAAAAGTATAAATCTTAATGGAATAGGGTAAAAATGTTTTTACTCACGCCAAAAATATGTGTGCTGAAAGATCAATGTACACGGATATGGATAGTAATGTACGTTCAGAATGAGGCTTCCTACCTTTCAGATAGAAGTTGCTACGATGGCTGGCATTTTTTCTTTCTTGGGTAATACTCGGGCTGTACACTTGTAGTCCTCGCCCAGCTAGGCAGTAGGCTATAGGCCGTGCGGTGGCTCTGTGCCGCCCCTCCACCAGCCTAGCTCTACTAGGGGGCTATCTGTACTGTGGGGTACCGCTTCCATCCCGCTGCTAAGGTCGTGTTTTTTAGTTATGACTTAGTGGTGTAGCCAATGCGACATAAGAGTCTGAAAACAAAACTAATCTATTTGTTTCGACAATGTTTCGGTAGCGAATATAGATGCTACTATTTTCTTCACCTATTTCAATCCATAAGAGGCTAAAAACCAAACTATTACAAACGAAAAAGTCCCGCCGTTAAGCGAGACTTTTGCGGTCTGGACGGGACTCGAACCCGCGACCCCCTGCGTGACAGGCAGGTATTCTAACCAACTGAACTACCAGACCGTAATTCCTTTATCTCATCGACTCGTTACCCAGCGGCTCTTCCGCAGTAAGCAGAATATTCTAACCAATTGAACTACCAGACTAGGGAAATAAACGAGTCAAAACATAAACTAACCCATTTTTAAGGTGTGCAAATATAAACGCAGTTCGGATACCGCAAATTGTTTTTTTATTTTTTTTCGCTTAGGCAAATAACCCTGCCATTTTTAAGCTCATATTGCTCTCCTCCTTCTGGACATAGGGCTCTTCCATCTCCTTCAAACTCAAGCTTATGGCCGTACTTACTCATCCAGCCTACGTGCTTTCCAGGGTTGCCTACCATTAGTGCATAAGGCAATACCTCCTTGGTAATTACCGTACCCGCACCTATAAAACAATACTCACCCAAATCATTACCACACACAATCGTCGCATTAGCACCAATACTTGCTCCTTTCCTCACTACAGTTTGCAGGTATTCACTTTTTCTGTTTACCGCACTTCGTGGATTTATCACATTGGTAAACACCATACTCGGTCCTAAAAACACATCATCTTCGCACGTCACTCCAGTATAAATGCTCACATTATTTTGCACTTTTACATTATTACCCAATACTACACGTGGACTTACCACTACATTTTGACCTAAGTTACAGTTTTCACCCAGTGTGCTGTGAGACATTATGTGGCTGAAGTGCCATATCTTAGTGCCTTCTCCAATGGTACAATCCTCGTCTATAACCGCTGTCTCGTGAACAAAATAACTCATAACGACTAGTTGAATTCTTTGGGATGTGCGTATTTATACAGGTGCTCCGCAGGCAGATTCTTGAAATACTCATAGGTGATTTTTAAGCCTTCTGCTCTATCTACGGTAGGTTCCCAACCCAATATTTCTTTGGCTCTAGCGATGTCCGGTTTACGTTGCTTCGGATCATCCTTGGGTAAGTCGTGAAATACAATTTTTTGACTCGTACCAGTAAGTGCTATTATCTCTTTAGCAAAATCAAGTATGCTGATCTCATCAGGATTACCAATATTCACAGGTTGTGCGTAGTCGCTGTGTAGCAGTCTATATATTCCTTCCACCAAATCAGCTACATAACAAAAACTTCTTGTCTGACTACCATCACCAAAGATGGTAATATCCTCACCTCGCAATGCCTGCCCTATGAATGCCGGTAGTGCTCTACCATCATTTAGTCGCATACGCGGGCCATAGGTGTTAAATATGCGTATGATTCTTGTTTCCACTCCGTGAAACGTGTGGTACGCCATGGTCATGGCTTCCTGAAAACGCTTAGCTTCGTCATACACGCCTCGCGGACCAACAGGATTTACATTTCCCCAATAATCTTCATTTTGTGGATGTACTGCGGGATCGCCATAGACTTCTGAAGTAGAAGCTATGAGCATACGAGCTCCTTTGGCAAGAGCAAGACCCAAACAGTTATGCGTACCCAAACTACCTACCTTGAGTGTTGGTATAGGAATCTTGAGATAGTCGATAGGACTAGCTGGCGAAGCAAAATGCAAGATATAATCAAGCTCACCGGGCACGTGTATATACTTAGACACATCATCATGGTAAAAATGAAACTGCTCCAATGGCATCAGGTGTTCGATATTTTTCATATCACCTGTAATAAGATTATCCATAGCGATAACCTCGTAGCCCTCTTTTATAAATCTATCGCAAAGGTGTGAACCTAAAAAACCCGCTCCACCTGTTATTAATATTCTTTTCATTGTTCTGTTTTTATTTGGAACCGATACAGAAGTAACTGTAGCCCAGGTCGTTAAGCTCTTCGCGGTCGTATATATTTCTACCATCAAAGACTAATTTATTTCCTATTCTACTACTTACCGTATCCCAGTCAGGTAGTTTAAATTCTGACCACTCCGTCACTAGTAAGAGTGCTGCTGCTCCATCTAGAGCATCATAGGGATCATCTACGTATGTAATCTTGTCGCCTATCATATGCTTGGTCTCTGGCATACTCACAGGGTCATACGCTACTACTTCTCCTCCAGCTGCTTTTATCTTATCTATCAATACGAGTGATGGTGCCTCTCGCATATCATCCGTATTGGGTTTAAAAGATAGCCCCCACATCGCAAAAGTTTTACCGCTAAGATCAGCACCTAGGTGATTGGTTATCTTGTCAAAGAGTACTGATTTTTGGTCTTCGTTTACGTCCTCTACAGCCTCCAATATACGCATTGTGTAATCGTTTTCTTTGGCTGTTTTTATGAGTGCTTTCACATCTTTGGGGAAGCAGCTACCACCGTAACCTATTCCTGCATAGATAAATCGCGAACCTATACGCGGGTCGCTACCGATACCTCGGCGTACACTATTTACATCTGCACCCATTATTTCACATAGGTTAGCAATATCATTCATAAAACTAATACGTGTAGCCAACATGGCATTCGCGGCATACTTAGTCATCTCCGCACTTGGTATGTCCATAAAAATGAGTGGATGACCATTCATAATAAATGGCTTATAGAGTTTGCTCATCGTTTCTTGAGCTTTTTCAGAGTCTACGCCTACCACGATTCTATCGGGTTTCATAAAATCATCAATCGCAGCTCCTTCTTTTAGGAATTCAGGGTTACTCGCTATATCAAATGGGATATCTACTCCTCTTTTGTCGAGTTCTGCTTGTACGGCTCCTCTTACTTTTTCGGCCGTACCTACGGGAACGGTACTCTTGGTTACTACCACACCGTAGCTATTCATATTCGCTCCTATTTGCGAAGCAACTTTGAGGACATATTGCAAATCTGCACTACCATCTTCTCCTGGAGGTGTACCTACGGCAATAAAAGCGACATCTGCTCCTTTTATACTTGATGCTAGGTCGGTACTGAAATGTATTTTCTCTTTTTTGAAATTACGCTCTACCATAGCATCTAAGCCTGGTTCGTAAATGGGCATAATGCCATTGCGGAGTCCTTCTATTTTGTTAGCATCTATATCTATACACGTTACATATGTACCTACCTCGGCTAGACAAGTACCTGTAACTAGCCCTACATACCCTGTACCTACTACTGCTATTTTCATTGCGTTTTGCGTTTTATAAGTCCGCAAAGGTATTCATTGAAAATTTAATCATATACCCAATTTTAATCAACGCGAAACCCTATTTCACAAAGTAATGACATCTATCCTTTCAATTTGATGTTATTTTGCACCTATGAAAAAATGGATTGTACTCACATTTTTGATAATTACTGGTTTGATAGCTCAAGCTCAGTCAGAAATGAAGACCGAACAAGGTTTTCTTTTTTCTCCTCACGCAGCGTGGAATGTTGCAGGAGGTGATTTGGAGCAGCGGTTTGATAACTTTGCGTCTTTAGGACTAGGAGTAGACTATAAACTCAAAAACAACTTTATCTTTGGTATAGACTATGATTGGTACTTTGGGGACAATGTGAAAGATAATGGCTTATTTAGTAATATAGGTGGCACATCGGGAGCTATCATTGACCAAAATGGGGATTTTGCAGTTATTCAGCTTAATATGAAAGGCAACTATGCTACTGCCAATGTTGGCTACTTATTCAATATTGTAAAAAACCAACCAAACTCGGGCCTGCTATTCTCAGTAGGTGCAGGAATGATGCAACATCGTATAGATATTATTTCTTCTCAAGTCACGATTCCACAGGTAAATGATGAATACGAAAAAGGTTATGATCAGCTTACGTACGGATTTGCCACCAAACAATACTTGGGCTATCAATATCTCGTTGCCAAAAACAGGTATCATCTCAGATTAGGCATGGAATTTAATCAAGGATTTACACAAGGTAGAAGAACATGGGATTTCAACGCAAACACCTCAGGGCTAACCAAGCGATTTGATCGCACGATTGCTTTGAAATTTGGCTTAATCGTTCCGGTGTACACCAAAGATAAAGACGACGAAGAATTCTTTATAGACTAATTTCTTGTTTCGGTATGTCTACATATTTGCTGCGTGTCTTGCGGCAATTCTACTGCCAATAGTTGGTATATTCTCTACTAAGTTAAAATCGTTTTCTCAAACAAGAAATAACAGCAAGCGAGTACGCCCAACACCTATAAAATACTGGATACACGCAGCATCTCTTGGTGAGTACGAAATGGCCTTGCCCATTATTCAAGAACTCCTAATTCACCACAAAAAAGAGGAGATACTCATCACGATTTTTAGCCCAAGCGGGTATAGCCAAGCCATTAAAGGCGAATATGCCGATAGGGTGATGTATTTGCCGCTGGACAGATTAGGTCACGTGCGTCAATTTTATAAAGACTATGCTCCTCAACGAGCTATATTTATCCGATACGACTTTTGGTATAATTTTATAGCCGAAGGGCACAAATGCGGTACTTCATTTTATTTAGTAAACGGCCGATTCACAGATAATCATTTCATATTCAAGTGGTTTGGCAAGCCATATTTTAATCTTGTACAGCAGTTCAAGGGCATATTTACGTCCGATCAGAACAGTACGAAAGTGCTAGAGTCTCACGGTATTCGAGCACAGTTTACAGGAGACACCCGATTTGACAGAGTAAATAGTATCGCCCAAAACGCACAACACTATGAGGAGATAGAAGCATTCATAAATGGCCGAAAAGTGATCATATTAGGCTCATCGTGGCAAGAAGAGGAGCAGCTTATAGCACATCTGCTAAAGAACAAACCAGAGAATCTTGCTATCATCATAGCACCTCATGACCTCAAACGCTGCGATGCCATAGCTCAACAGCTGGCAGAGTACTACCCTCGAAAGTATACCGATGGTAATTTTTCTGTTCGCGACAACTTACTGATACTAGACACTATGGGTATGCTCTCATCTATGTATCAGTATGCTGATTTTTCGCTCATTGGTGGTGGATATAGTGGTGCATTGCACAATATTTTGGAGCCAGCCGTGTGGGGTAGTTGTATTTCATTTGGGCCATCAGTAGAAAAGTTCCCAGAAGCAGCTCAATTTATAGAGGCGGGTTTTGCTCGAGCAATAGATAACCAAGAAGAGTGGTCAGACGAGATTTTGAGATTAATTGCTAATGAAGATGAACTTGCGTCTCTAAAAAATATGGCCAAGCAGTTTGCCAAGGCAAACATTGGTGCTGCTTCGCGAGTTATATCTCATATATTATGAGACCGTTTTTAGTTATAATCACTCTTATACTTTCTCCTGTCCTATTTGCACAAAGCCTAACCGGCACCATACGAGGTAAGGTAGTGGATAAAAACACCGAAGAGCCGCTTATAGGTGTGCTAGTAGCGGCAACATTAGACCAAAAAACACAGAACAGAATAACAGACGAAACGGGGAGTTTCAGAATAGAGAATGTACCCGTAGGACGATATACCATTCGCTTTTCGCACCTTGGGTACGAAGAGGCTGTTGTAACTCAGCTGGAAGCAACTAGCTCTAAGCAAGTAGTGCTGGACATAGCGATGGAAGAAAAAATAACAACATCATCTACCATCGTAGTACGAGCCCGTAAAGACAAGGCTAAAACTATCAATCAGATGGTATCGGTAAGTGGTCGCACCTTTAGCATAGAGGAGAGTCAAAGATATGCGGGGAGTAGAGGTGACGTGGCTCGTATGGCACAAAATTTTGCTGGGGTACAAGGTTCTGACGACAGTAGAAACGACATCGTAGTGAGGGGCAACTCGCCTATGGGCGTATTGTACCGACTAGAAGGTGTAGATATCCCAAACCCCAATCATTTTAGCACAGCAGGAACTACTGGAGGTCCAATTAGTATGCTCAATAACAATGTGTTACAAAACTCCGATTTCCTGAGCGGAGCATTCCCCGCTGAGTACGGAAATGCTACTGCTGCGGTGTTTGATCTCGGTATGCGTAAAGGAAATGATGAGGAGTATGAGTTTTTGGGGCAGGTAGGATTTGCCGGGCTTGAACTTATGGCAGAGGGCCCACTAAAAGAAGGAAGTAATGCCTCATTTTTGGTCAATTATCGTTTTTCGGCTTTAGAGTTATTCTCGGTACTCGGTTTAGAATTTGGGACAGGAACGGCTATTCCAAAGTACCAGGATCTCAGCTTTAACCTGCACTTCCCAGATAAGAAAGGGAGTACCAAAATTTTTGGCGTAGCCGGAAAAAGCAGCGTAGAACTTTTTCAGAGTGACGAAGCTGGCGAGAACTTATTCAGAGATGGATTAGAAGACTTGACCTATAAAACCAATACAGCTGTAATGGGTCTCAGCCGTTTTCAGAAACTCGGGAAAAGCACGTTTGCTAAAGTTATATTTGCCACCGACGTGTTGCAAACGCGTACTATCTTGGATACGCTTGCTTTTGACAATCAACAGCAAGTAATAGAGTACGGCGGAAAGTACCGCGACCAAAGCACACAAGGCAAGCTAAGCACGAATGCGATGGTTCAGCATAAGTTTAGCTCACGCAACACTCTAAAAG
>Ga0209136_1001193_pt1 | contig 17429 bp, 15 predicted proteins | sample SaaInl0LU_22_DNA_FD_184640 | JGI IMG/M metagenome (GOLD analysis project Ga0209136, IMG submission 184640) | Marine microbial communities from expanding oxygen minimum zones in the Saanich Inlet - ESP_90LU_22_DNA (SPAdes) (version 2) | ecosystem: Environmental > Aquatic > Marine > Intertidal... | reverse complement strand
TGTCTAAAAGAATCACAATGGTAAAATTGCTATAACTACTTTATCTAAATTTACCTTTTATATGATTTGAAAATCCGAACTGTTTGCCTAAAGTCACTAAAAGAAAATCTTAGATAAAAAATACTATTTTTTTTATGAACTATTGCTAGCACATTAAAGGATTAGTATACATTACCTCCTGTTAAAACTAATATTTGTGAAAAATTGACACTGCTAAAAGACTGAAAAACAACAATAAAACAGCTTTTTTTTATATGCTTTAGACATAGATTTTGAACAACGTAATTGTTTACACCAATTTTTTTGCAATACAAAATTTATTGTATCTCTGTTGATATACGTAAAAGCTGTGGTGAAATATAAGGGCATACGTAACTGCAGTAAAAAAAGCAATGTAATTTTTTGAATACGCTGAGAAATAAAATTGATTTTTTTTGGTTTTGTTGTTGTGAATTTAAAAATGTGTATTATATTTGCACCCGCATTGAGCAACGGTCTGGTAGTTCAGCTGGTTAGAATATCTGCCTGTCACGCAGGGGGTCGCGGGTTCGAATCCCGTCCAGACCGCAAAAAAGAGAAGTTAGTTTTAACTTCTCTTTTTTATTTCTCTGAATTTAAACCTGTGGATTACAGCTTCAACTTCAATTGCTCTGGCAATAATTTAAAAGACTTTCTATGGTACTGGGTTGGGCCATGTTTGGCAATGGCCACTCTATGGCTTTTTGTAGGGTAGCCTTTATTTTTTTTCCATTGATATTCAGGAAATTCCTTATCAATCTTAGCCATATATTCATCTCTATAGGTTTTTGCTAAAATAGAAGCTGCTGCAATACTCAAATATTTTGCATCTCCCTTTACAATGGTTTGGTGAGGAATATCTTTATACTTTTTAAACTTATTACCATCTACAATGATAAATTCTGGTGTTGTTTGTAAAGCTTCAATAGAACGGTGCATTCCTGTTATAGAGGCTTGCAATACATTTATTCGATCAACTTCTTCCTGCCAGACAAAAGAAACCGCAAAAGCCAAAGCTTCTTTTTCTATAATGGGTCGTAATGCCTCTCTTTTTTTTTCAGAAAGTTGTTTGGAATCGTTTAAAAAAGAATGTGTAAAATCTTTTGGTAATATTACCGCAGCGGCAACCACAGGACCTGCCAAACAACCTCTACCCGCTTCGTCGGTGCCTACTTCCAATAAAAAACCACTATAATTTGCTTGTAACATTACTACAAATTAACAATTTTCAAAATAATTAATTCAACATACTTTCGTTTAATTATTTTACATTTGCGCTGGTAGAAATTTACAATGAATTGTTCTAAGAAACTTCTTTTTTTGGGTCTTGTTTTACTAACAAGTATTGCTTTTTCTCAGCGTATATTAAGTAAAAATGAGCTTACTAATGTTAACGTACAAGATACGATAAGCAAAAGTCGTAAGGGCAAAGTTGAACCCTCTGAAAAAACTATATATACTGATTATAAAATCATTTCACATCAACTTGATACCACTTATATAGATACCACATTAACCATTCAAAAAGAATACAAATACAATTTTTTAAGAAAAGATCTTTTTGAATTGCAAGAATTTCACAACCAAGGCTTACCTTTAAATAGCTTGGGCTATACTTTTAGTAACATAAGTTTTTTACCAGACATTGGTTTTAAAGCGAAACAATTTCCTTATCTAGAAGTAGAAGACATCAAGTACTATGAAGTACCAACGACTACTTCAGAAATTTTATATAGAACTGGGCTACAACAAGGACAAGTATTGGATGCTTTATTTACCACAAATTTTTCAAGGAGATTTAATTTTTCTATTGCCTATAAAGGCTTGCGTTCATTAGGAGCTTACAGAAGATCTTTGGCAAGTAATGGAAATTTTAGAACAACGGTTTCTTACAGAAGTAAGAATAAAAAATACCAACTACGATTGCATGCTACTTCTCAGGATTTTATGAACCAAGAAAGTGGCGGGATTACTCCTAATGGTTTGACTAATTTTATAAATGAAAATCCTGATGTAGATGAACGGGGTAATATCGACGTAAACCTGCAAAATGCAGAAAGCTTTTTTAAAGGAGTACGTTACTATGTTGCTCACAGTTACAAATTGCTTGCAAAAAAAGATACTGCCAATGCAAAAAAAATAAGCAATCTAAAAGTAGGACATGTAGTAAACATAGAAACTAAAAAGTTTTCTTTTACTCAAGGGGGTACAACAGCAGCTGTTTTTGGAAATTCAAGCAACACCGATGCTAGAAACAGTGGTGCTGTAAGTAAGATAACTAATAACGAATTTAATCTAGAATTTAATTCAAAATACGTATTAGGGCAATTAAAAGCCAAAGCCAACTTGATTCGTTATGAATATGGTTATGATACCATTTTAAATGCGAACAGTACCATAGCTACAATAAAATTAACTGGAAATGCCATAGCTGTAGGAGCAGCTTGGAATGCCTACATCAAAAATTTTCGACTAAAAGCTACAGCGAATGTAGTTCCTGGAAATGGGCGTTTGTCTGGAAATTTTCTAAAAGGAGAAGCTATTTATAAGAAAAATAATATATTTTCTATCAAGGGTAGTTTGTTAGTCAACTCTAAATCGCCAAACTTTAATACAATTTTATACCAAAGTGAGTACGATACCTACAATTGGCAAAATTCTTTTAGCAATGTAAATACAAGAGATTTAGCGTTTGCTTTGCAAAGCAAATGGTTAAATGCTTCTATAAACGCTACCAATATTGACAACTTTACCTACTTTAATAACAATAATTTACCAGAGCAATTTGCAAATCAAGTGGTGTATTTGAAAGTAAAAGCGAATCGCGAATTTAAATTTTGGAAATTGGCTTTAAACAATACAATAATGTACCAAAATGTTTCTGCTGGTAACGAAGTGTTTCGTGTGCCAGACTTGGTTACCCGAAACACCTTGTATTACATGGACAGCTGGTTTAAAGGAGACCCAATGTTGGTACAAATAGGTGCTACTTTTAAATACTTTACCGCTTATAATATGAATGCTTACAACCCTTTACTTGGAGAGTTTGTTTTGCAAAATGATACTGAAATTGGATTCCCTAGAGTTGATGTTTTTTTTAATGCGCGTGTAAGAAGAACTCGAATTTTCTTTAAGATTGATAATGTAACTTCTTCTTTCACAGCAAAAAAATATTTTTCTGCCCCTAACTATCCTTTTAGAGATTTTACCATTCGGTTTGGATTGGTTTGGAACTGGTTTAATTAAGTCTATTGGTTGTGAAAATAAAAAAAATATTAAAAAACAATTGGAAGCTATTTTTAATGGCCAGTTTAACATTAGGGCTAGCTCCTTTTGATCTTCCTCATTTTTTTGGTAAGATACAATGGCTTTTGGGAGGAGATGCTTTTGATAAAGAGTTGGGCATGCAAGCTATGGATTGGTTTGATTTATTGCTTCATGGAAGTCCTTGGGTATTGCTTTTTATTTCGGCTATTTTACACATACCTCAAAAAAACAAGTAGCGATCTCCTACCTTTTAACCAACTGCTTAATTTTAATATTTAAGGCAGCAAATAAAAGTGTAGTAAACGGGCTTAACCAATTGAATATGGCATAAATAAAATACTCGCCAACGCCTACACCTAAAACCCCAGACTGGTAAGCTCCGCAGGTGTTCCATGGTATTAAAACAGAAGTAACTGTGCCAGAATCTTCTAAAGTTCTACTTAGATTTTCTGGAGCCAAACCCTTGTCTTCATAGGCTTTCTTAAACATTTTTCCAGGTACCACGATTGCCAAATATTGGTCTGATGCAGTAATATTTAATACCAAACAGCTTGCAACAGTACTTGTAAATAAACCGAAAATAGAAGAGGCCAAACTTAATAACGCAGAACTAATGGTAGACAATGCACCAATAGCATCCATAACTCCTCCAAACACCATAGCACATATAATCAACCAAATGGTACCTAACATACCTTTCATACCTTCTGCTGTAAACAAATCGTTTAGTTCTGCACTAGAGGTTACAATAGCAACATCTGCTGTAATGGCATTCATAACTCCTTTATAAGCTGAATTAAATGTTAATTTTTCTTCTCCAGCAATATTTGCAACAATGTCTGGCTGGGCAATAACAGCTATTATTCCTGCCAATAGAACACCTACGAATAAAGCAATAAGGGGCTGTGTTTTTTTTAATATTAAAAAAATAACAATACCAGGAACAATAAATAACCAAGAAGATATATGAAACGTTGCCTCTATAGCTTGTAGTTTATCGGATACATCGGCAGTTCCTTTTGTAGGGATTGAAAAACCAATGATACTAAAAATTAAAACTGTAATTCCTATTGTGGGTATGGTAGTTAAAGCCATGTACTTGATATGCTCAAACAACGTTGCTCCTGCCATTGCTGGAGCTAGGTTGGTTGTATCTGAAAGTGGAGACATTTTATCACCAAAATAAGCACCAGATAAAACTGCACCAGCCGTCATGCCTGCAGCAATACCTAATGAATTTCCTACACCAATTAAAGCAATACCTACGGTAGCAGAAGTAGTCCAAGAACTCCCTGTAGCTATTGAAATAATAGCGCAAATAACTACAGAGGCTGCCAGAAAAATAGAGGGATTTAAGATTTGTAAACCATAATAAATCATAGATGGAATAATACCACTAATCAGCCATGTACCTGATAAGGCACCAACCATAAGTAGTATTAAAATGGCTCCTGAAGTAGATTTAATATTATTAGCAACTTCTTCCATCATCTGCTTGTAAGGTACCTTGTTTTTAAAACCTATTAATGCAGCAACTGCTGCTCCTAACAACAATATAAATTGATTGCTACCACTCAAAGCGTTGTCTCCATAAACAAAGAAAACATTGAAAAACAACATCAACACAAGTACAAAAACAGGAATAAAGGCTTCCCAAATATTCAACGCTATAGTCTTAGTTATTGCTGTATCTTTTCGTACTTTGGATTTCATCTGTTGATTTTCCATCTAATTAGGCTTACCTTGTAATGTTACGATTTTATTAGATTTAACACAAATTACTTTATTAAAACCATTCATATGGTATAAAATTTAAAAAAGGAATCATTTTGGTTGCTTATTTAAATTTTTTCTTTTTTTTAGATTTTAATACGTTGTACCATTACTGTTGCTAAAGTTAAATCATTTTTAAACACTAAGGCTAGAACATCTTTTTTAAGATTTGTTTAAAGGTACGCCTGTTGCAGTAATTTATTCGCTTGCATAGTTGTAAATAACAGCCAACTGTTTGACTATTTGGGTAAAATTATCATAATGCTGCTGCTAAAAAACAATTGTTTGAATAGCCATCCTGTTTAAAACTACAATGATTGTCCGTTCGTGAACTACTATTTTTATACAGCTTCAATAGCAATATCTAAAGTTCAAGCTCAAACAACAACATTTCCATATTTGGTAGTTGTAAAGAAATTAACACCCCGGAGTAATTAAGCCCTTCAAATTGTAAAGTATAAAAGCAAAACATAAAAAGAACTTTTCATAAGAGCTTTCGGTGGGCAATGAAAGTCAAAAAAAAATCTCAAAAGTTATTTTTTGAGATTTTTTTTTAAAATATAATTTATTGGGAATTATGCCTTTGTTTTAACTACGAAAGACAATTCCATATTGTCGTCAATAAACTTATCTTTTAGATTATCAAAGAAAGATTTAGATCCATACTTAACGTTAAAATCAGCTCTGTTTATTACGAATTTTTCGCTCTCAAAGGTTGTTACTCCATCTACTGTAGAAACAGATGCCGGTATTGTAATACTTTTAGTTACGTCTTTTAGTGTTAAATTACCTGTAACTTGAATTGCATTTTCTTTATCTGCAACGTTTGTAATTACAAACAGAGCAGTTGGAAATGTTGCTACATCAAAAAAATCGGCAGATTTTAAGTGGCCTTCCAATTTAGCAGCATATTCTCCTTGTAAATCTTTGCAAATCATAGAATTCATATCTATTACAAACTCTCCTCCTGTAATTTTTCCGTCTTCAACTAATAAATCCCCATCTTTGATTAGGATTATTCCACTATGTTCCCCTGTTGGTTTTGTTCCTTTCCAAGTTAAGATAGAGGCTTCGATGTCTACATTATTTAAATCAGCTACTTGAACTGCTACTTTTTTTGCTTCTTGTATGGCAACCGTTTTCTCTTTTTTAGCTTCTTTACAAGCAGACAAAACAGATGCAAAGACTACCAATACTACTAATATTTTCTTCATTATTTTAAATTTATTTTTAATTGTTTAACAAAACTAATCAATTTATTTTCCTTGGAAAATACCTGTGTGTAATTTAGGAGAAGATTAACATTTTAAACCTGATTTGTAGTTTGAGTTTTCTGTGTGAGAAAAAAGATTCTGTACTCGATTTTAAAAAAACCATCGTAACAACTGTGTTTTTACTAGAATAAACTCAATCTAAAAATGGCATTACTATTCTCTATTCTTAGAATCTATGGTTATGGTAACAGGACCATCATTAACTAAAGCAACTTTCATATCTGCACCAAACACTCCTGTCTGAATTTTTTTTGAAAAATTTTCTTGAAGAATCTTTAAAAACTCCTGATATAATGGGATTGCTACTGCTGATTTTGCAGATTGTAAATAACTTGGCCTATTTCCTTTTTTTGTAGATGCAAAAAGTGTGAATTGACTTACAACAATAATGTCGCCATCACAATCTTTTACAGAAAGATTCATTTTCTTTTGCGTATCATTAAAAATTCTAAGATTGACAAGCTTTTTTACCAACCAACTGATATCTTCATGGGTATCTTCTGTAGTTATTCCTAGCAAAATTAAAAGCCCGTTATCAATTTTAGCAACAACGTTATTTTCTATGGTAATACTTGCTGTTGTAACTCTCTGTAAAACAACTCTCATAACTTATTCTTCGTCCCAAATATCTGTTCTATAGTGTTCCGACTCCTCCTCTGCCTCTAAAATTTGCAAATAGCTTTTGTATCTAGACCATGAAATTTCTTCAATTTCTAAACCTTCTTTTACTGCACACTTTGGTTCTTTCAGATGTAAACAATCATTAAACTTACAGTGCTCTTTTAATTTAAAAAATTCAGGAAAGTAATCTCCTAACTCGTATTTATCTATATCTACAACTCCAAATCCTTTGATCCCAGGAGTGTCTATAATTCTAGCGTCAAAACTTAAATCGAACATTTCTGCGAAGGTCGTTGTATGTTGCCCTTGCTTGTGTTGAGATGAAATTTCTTGTGTTTTTAGATTAAGGTTGGGTTCTATAGCATTTACTAAAGTTGTTTTACCAACACCTGAATGCCCGACAAACATCGCTGTTTTACCTTTCATCAACGCTTTTATAGTTTCTACATTTTTATTCTGAGTAGCAGACACCTCAACACAGGTATACCCAATAACCTTATAAATATCTTTTAAATATAATATTTCAGCACGTTCCTCAATTTCATAAGCATCAATTTTATTAAAAACCAAAACTGTATCAATTCTATACGCTCTTGCTGAAACTAAAAATCGATCTATAAATGTGGTAAACGTTGGTGGATTATTTATAGTTATTAAAAGAAAAACAACGTCTAAATTTGCTGCAATAATATGTGTCTGTTTAGAAAGATTTACCGATTTTCTTACAATAAAATTATCTCTTTCTTGTATAGATTTTATAATTCCAATGGTTTCATCTCCCTTTTTCTCTAACTCTATTACAACCTTATCTCCTACTGCAACTGGGTTGGTACTTTTAATTCCTTTTATGCGGAACTTTCCTTTTATTTTACATTGATGTAAAACACCCTCATTTGTCTTTACCCAATACCAACTCCCTGTAGATTTATAAACAACTCCTTCCATTACAACAAAGATGGTATTAAATTTTCATATTATAAAAATCGGAGGTTTGAAAAGTAAAAAAACCACCTTACATTAAAGGTATCGAGGGCTGAGTAATATTTAAATTAGTAAAAAATCGATAAGCGCTGTTTGATCGCTTGCTAATTTTTCAAAGTACAATAAATTTCTACCTATGCTAAATTAGGATGCAACCATTTTTCAGCTTTTTCTTTTGGTATTCCTTTTCTTTTAGCATAATCTGTAACTTGATCATCTGTGATTTTACCCAAACCAAAATAGGTGGCTGATGCATTCGCAAAATAATATCCAGACACTGCTGCTGCGGGCCACATGGCTAAACTTTCAGTTAAACTTACGCCGATTTGGTTTTCAACATCTAACAAATCCCAAATGGTTTCTTTTTCTAGATGGTCTGGACACGCAGGATACCCAGGTGCGGGACGAATCCCTTTATAAGACTCCTTGATCAAATCTTCGTTTGCTAATGCTTCGTTTTTTGCATAGCTCCAGTGTTTTGTTCTTACTTCTTTATGTAAGTATTCTGCAAAAGCCTCTGCAAAACGATCCGCTATAGCTTGTACCATGATTGCATTGTAATCATCATCATTTGCCTTATAACTTTCAGCCAATTCTTGAGCGCCAAAAATAGCTACGCAAAAACTTCCTATATAATCTGTTTTTTGAGTTGATGCTGGTGCTATAAAGTCTGCTAATGCATAATTGGCCACACCTTCTCTCTTTTTTAACTGCTGGCGTAATGTTCTAAATACTGTAATTTCTTCTCCTTTTTTCTTTACAGAAATATCATCATCATTTATTGAGTTGGCTTCAAATAACCCAAAAATTGCTTTTGGTTTTAATAATTGTTTTGCAACAATAGTTTTTAACATTACTTGAGCTTCTTCAAATAATGTAGTTGCTTGTTTACCTACAATTTTGTCTGTTAAAATGTCTGGAAATTTTCCGTGTAAATCCCAACTTCTAAAAAACGGACTCCAATCTATAAAGGGAATCAATGCTTTTAAACTCAGTTGTTCAAATTTTTGAATTCCTAATGATGCTGGCTTTACGATTTCTGAGGTTTCCCAGTCTATTTTATATTTTCGCTTGCGAGCTTCATCTAAAGAGACATACTGTTTTTCTTTACCTCGTTTTAAAAACTTAGTTCTAAATTCATCGTACTCTTTTTTCTTTTGCGCCACATATTTGTGAGCCGTTTTTTTGTTTAGTAAGTCACCAACAACGGTTACTGCTCTAGAAGCATCATTTACATGAACAACAGCGTTATGATACTCTGTATCAATTTTAACAGCGGTGTGTGCTTTTGATGTTGTTGCACCTCCAATTAATAATGGAATATCCATATTTTCACGCTCCATTTCTTTGGCCAAATAAACCATTTCATCTAGAGAAGGAGTTATTAAGCCACTTAAACCAATAGCGTCTACATTTTCTTTTTTAGCTGTTTCAATAATTTTTTCGGGAGGAACCATAACTCCCAAATCTACAATCTCATAGTTGTTACATCCCAAAACGACACTCACAATATTTTTTCCAATATCATGAACATCTCCTTTAACGGTTGCCATTAAAATTTTACCTAAAGCTTGTTGTTCTTCAGATTTTTCTGCTTCGATAAACGGGTTTAAATATCCTACTGCTTTTTTCATTACTCTTGCAGATTTTACTACTTGCGGTAAAAACATTTTTCCTGCACCAAATAAATCTCCAACAACATTCATTCCTGTCATTAAATTCCCTTCAATAACATCTAAAGGCCTTTTAGTTTGTTGTCTTGCTTCTTCAACATCTTCTATTATAAAAGCGTCAATACCTTTTACCAAAGCATGTGTAATCCTATCTTGAAGTGGATTCTCTCTCCAAGATAAATCTGCAGCTTTCTCTTTTTTTGTGCCTTTTACAGTTTCTGAAAAATCTAACAAACGTTCTGTAGCATCAGTTCTTCTGTCTAAAATTACATCTTCTACATGTGCTAGTAAATCTTTAGGAATATCATCATAAACCTCTAACATAGCAGGGTTTACAATACCCATATTCATACCATTTTGAATGGCATAATACAGAAAAACAGAGTGCATTGCTTCACGAACCACATTATTACCTCTAAATGAAAACGATACGTTACTTACCCCTCCACTTACAGAAACATTTGGTAAATTTTCTCTTACCCATTTTGTTGCTTCTATAAAGTCGATGGCATTTTTACGGTGTTCGTCCATTCCTGTAGCCACTGGAAAAATATTTAAATCGAAGATGATATCTTCTGACGCAAAACCAACTTTGTTAACCAAAACATCATAAGAACGTTTTGCAATTTCTATTCTACGCTCGTAATTATCTGCTTGCCCAACTTCATCAAAAGCCATTACAATTACTGCAGCACCATAGCGTTTTATTTGTTTGGCTTCCCAAATAAATTTTTCTTCTCCTTCTTTTAACGAAATTGAATTGACGATACATTTGCCTTGTACAACTTGTAAACCTGCTGCTATGATTTCCCATTTTGAAGAATCAATCATGATAGGAACCCTACAAATATCAGGTTCTGCAGCAATAAGATTTAAAAAACGAACCATGGCTTCTTTTCCATCAATCAAGCCGTCATCCATATTGATGTCAATAATTTGTGCACCACCGTCTACTTGATGTCTAGCAATATCTAAAGCCTCATCAAATTTTTCTTCTTTAATTAAGCGTAAAAACTTTTTAGAGCCTGCTACATTTGTTCGTTCTCCAACATTGATAAAGTTGCTGTTTTCATTCAAGATCAAGGGTTCTAACCCTGATAAACGCATGTATTTAGTTTGTTTCACCTTCATTAGTGTACCTTTTCTAAAACTTTACGAGGTTTATATTTACTGGCAATATTTGCAATAACGCTAATATGTTCTGGAGATGTTCCGCAACATCCACCAATGATATTTATTAAATTTCTTTTTAAATATTCTTCTATCTGAGCACCCATCTCTTCTGGGGTTTCATCATATTCTCCGAAAGCATTTGGCAAACCAGCATTAGGATGCGCAGAAACAGCAAAATCTGTTTTACCAGCGATGGCTTCTAAATGTGGTTGCAATAAATTTGCTCCTAAAGCACAATTAAAGCCTACAGAAAGCAAGGGAATATGAGAAACAGAAATTAAAAAGGCTTCTGCTGTTTGTCCTGATAATGTTCTTCCTGAGGCATCTGTAATAGTACCACTTAACATGACAGGAACTTCTATATTTCGTTCGTCTTTTACCTCTTCAATAGCAAATAAAGCTGCTTTTGCATTTAATGTATCAAAAACCGTTTCTACTAATAGTAAATCTGCACCTCCATCTAGTAATGCTTCTACTTGCTGTTTGTATGCAATTCTTAAATCATCAAAGGTAACAGCTCTATATCCTGGATCATTAACATCTGGAGACATACTAGCTGTTCTGTTTGTTGGACCAATAGAACCTGCAACAAAACGCGGTTTACTAGGCTCTCTGTTAGTAAACGTTACAGCAACTTCTTTGGCTATTTTAGCAGATTGATAATTCAATTCATACACCAGATCTTCCAACTCATAATCTGCCATGGCTATAGTTGTTCCAGAAAATGTATTGGTTTCTATAATGTCTGCACCAGCCTCAAAATATTTTCCGTGAATGGTTTTGATAGCTTCTGGTTGTGTAATTGATAACAAATCATTGTTACCTTGCAAAGGAATTGGATAGTCTTTAAAACGTTCTCCTCTAAAATCTTCCTCAGTAAATTTGTAGGCTTGCAGCATGGTACCCATTGCCCCATCTAACACTAAAATTCTTTCCTGTAAGGCTTTATAAATATTTGACATCTTTTATTATTGGAGATATGTCATCAAGAAAAGCAGGTTATTTTTGCTGTTATCTTTCGAACAAACTATTAAAGGGATTTTGACATATTTTCGACTAGATTTGAAATGCCATTTTAAAACACTTTTGTAATTTATTCGTAGAATGTAGCACCTTCTTTAAAATACACTAAACGAGATACTGAAATACACACAGTACACAATTTAATGTTTGCTTTGCTAAGGGTTGCTAAGGCTTCAGTAGGTCTAATCCCTCAACCTTTCGTGATAACTTATCTATAAATTATGAACTAAAAATTGTTACAAAGTAACAAACTTATTTTCTTTTCTTATTATTTTTTTTATTCAAAAATATCGGAAGATAAATAGCGGTCTCCTCTATCGCAAATAATGGCTACAACGACACCTTTATCTATTGAATTAGCAACTTTAAGGGCTGTGGCTACAGAACCCCCACTACTCATACCAGAAAAGATACCTTCTTCTTGAGCCAAACGAATGGTTATTGCTTTAGCCTCTTCTTCACTAACTTCTAGAATTTCGTCTATCTTATTTGCTTTAAAAATTGCTGGCAAATATTCTTCTGGCCATTTTCTAATTCCAGGAATTTTGGCGCCATCTTTAGGTTGAGCTCCAATTATTTTAATGTCTTTATTTTTTCCTTTTAAAAAATCTGAAACACCTGTAATGGTTCCCGTAGTTCCCATTGCAGAAACAAAATGTGTAACTTGTCCTTCTGTATCTCTCCAAATTTCTGGTCCTGTAGAACTAAAGTGTGCTTTAGGATTGTCAAAATTATCAAACTGATTCAATCGAAAATAGCCTTTTTTATATTTTAATTTTAAAGCATGGTCTATAGCCCCTTCCATACCTTTATCCGCTGGTGTTAAAATAACTTCAGCGCCATAAGCTCTCATGGTTTTAACTCTCTCTATGGTAGAATTTTCTGGCATAGTAATTACCATATTAACACCAAGAACCTTTGCCATTAAGGCTAAAGCTATACCAGTATTTCCACTAGTTGCTTCTACTAACGTATCTCCTTTTTTAATATTTTTCTTCTTGATAGCCTCAGAAATCATATAATATGCCGCTCTATCTTTAACACTTCCTCCCGGGTTGTTTCCTTCTAACTTTAACAATAGGGTTACTCCGTCTTTTTTAAAGATATTTTGAGCCTCCACTAAAGGAGTGTTTCCTACAAAGTCAATGATACTTTTGGTTTTCATCTAGCTTTTCTTTTGAAATATTTTATTTTCTGAATGCGCAGTTACTACAGAATTTTCTGGAACTGATGCTGTTATGCAAACATTTGCGCCAACCACTGAATTTGCTCCTACAACTACGTCTCCACCCAAAATTGTAGCATTTGCATAAATGGTAACATTACTTTCTATTGTAGGATGTCTTTTGGTAGATGTTAAACTTTTCTTAACAGAGATACCTCCTAAAGTTACTCCTTGAAAAATTTTTACGTGATCTTTTATAATTGCAGATTCTCCAATAACAATTCCTGTAGCATGGTCTATAAAGAAGGAGTTACCAATAGTTGCTCCTGGGTGAATATCTGTGCCTGTTGTACTATGCGCAAACTCACTCATCATTCTTGGTAAAACAGGAATATTTAATTGAAATAACTTATTACTTAACCTATAGACTGAGATTGCATAAAAACCTGGATAAGCTAAATAGACTTCTTCTAAACTTTTTGCTGCAGGGTCATTATTTAAAGCTGCCGCAGCATCTGAATCTAATTGCAACCTTATTTCTGTAAACGATTCTTGAAATTGACCCCAGATTAACTCCGCATTTTTAACCGCTAATCTTTCTAAAATTTTTATAAATTTCTCTTTTGTATTCTCTCCTTTTTCAGCAAAATACTCTGCATCAAATAAACCATTTACCAATTGACGCGTAAAAGACTCTACTGCGTCATGCAAACACATTTTATAATTTTTAAATGACATCACTGGTTCAGTTCGTTTCACTTTTATTTTTTTATTTGCTATTATTTAGCAAATGTACATTATGAAATTATGAAAGAGACGCCGAATTATGAAAAAAAGCTAATTTTCTATGATTCTGGAGCTAATTCGACTTCTAATCCGTCTATTTCTGGTGTTATTTGGATTTGACAGCCTAATCTACTATTATCTTCTACATGAAATGCTTCTGCAAGCATCGCATCTTCATCATCTGTCATTTCTGGCAAATCGTGTGCTGACTTCACATAACATTGGCAAGATGCACACATTGCCATTCCTCCACAAACACCAATAGTTCCTTCCTCTGCTAATTCGTAAGAACGAACCACTTCCATCAAATTCATAGCCATGTCTGTTGGAGCAACTACATCGTGTTGTACTCCGTTTCTATCCGTAATTTTTAAATTTACGTCTTGCATTGTTTATTTAATTGTTAGTATTTAATCGTTATTGTGTTGCAATTAGCAATTGCTGTTTACTGTAAATATTTTATGAAACTATGTTTTTTCAATTCTATTTGAGCTATCAATCAGTTACCCTAGTATTTTTTCTGATATAAATTTAATCTTAAGACTATATAAAATATTAACCTTTCTTTGCTAGTTAGATCAAATATATATATAAAATACTTTAAAAACCGCATTAAGAGTACTAACAAAAATCCTATTCAATAGTACTAGATATCGAAACAAAAACTCGCTTTATCAAATCATCAAAGAAAAAAAAACTATTATAATTAAAACTCTGTATGCCTAAACACCAGCGTCTTAATTTTTTTCCAGAGAAGTAATTGTTCAAATTTTTGAAGCGCTAAAAAAAATATTTAATGATGAGCCCTTACCTTAAATTGCTGTTTATCATATTGCTTTGACAACGGCTTTTGGTGCCTCTTTTCTAGTTCCATCAAAACCATTAATACCAGATACAGTTGTATATTTTAATACATACTTTTTATTTGGATTGATCAGTTTGTAAGCTGCTTGACACATAATTGTTGCTTCGTGGAAACCACACAAAATTAACTTTAATTTTCCTGGATAATAATTTCCGTCACCTATAGCAAATATACCAGGTATATTGGTTTGATAATCTAATGCATTATTTACTTTTATTGCATTCTTTTCTATTTCTAAGCCCCAGTTTGCAATTGGGCCTAATTTTGGGGATAAACCAAATAATGGAATAAAATGATCTGTTTTTAACTCAAAAGGTTCTGCTCCTTTTTTAGTAATTTCTAGGGCTTCTACTTTGCCATCACCTGTAATCTTTGTAATTTCTGCTGGAGTAATTAAATTGATTTTCCCAATAGCTTTCAGTTCTGCTACTCTTTCTACAGAATCCAAATGACCTCTAAACTCGTTTCTTCTGTGCACTAATGTTACACTTTTTGCAACATCTGCTAAAAAGATACTCCAATCTAAAGCAGAATCTCCACCTCCTGCAATAACCACATCTTTATTACGATACATTTCGGGCTCTTTAATCATGTATTCTACACCCTTATCTTCATATTTTGCAATATTTTCTAACAGTGGCTTACGAGGCTCAAAACTACCTAACCCGCTTGCTATTGCAACTACTGGTGCTTGGTGCTGGGTTCCTTTATTCGTCGTTACAATAAAAGACCCGTCTTCTTGCTTTTCTATAGTATCTGCACGCTCACCTAAGGTAAAACCGGGTTCAAATTGTTTACCTTGCTCTAATAGATTTTTTGTTAAATCGCCTGCTAAAATCTCTGGAAATCCTGGAATATCATAAATTGGTTTTTTAGGATACAGTTCTGAACATTGTCCTCCTGGTTGTGGCAATGCATCAATTAAATGACATTTTAATTTTAATAATCCTGCTTCAAAAACTGTAAATAAACCAGTTGGTCCTGCTCCGATAATTATGATGTCTGTTTTTATCATTTTAGTTTGCTTTTCGCTATTCGCTTTTTGCTTTTTTTATTATTTCTCTACTAAACTTTTTGTAAACTCATTTAAAGCATCCACTTTTTCTTCAAAGTTTCCTTTAATAGTTTTTCTATATTCATTTAAGTTCTTTACAAAGTCGTCAATATTTTCTGGAATTACTTCTTCAAAAAATTGACGTAATCTTTTTGCTGTTGTTGGTGATTTTCCATTTGTGGAAATGGCTATTTTTACATTGCCTTTTGTAACAATTCCTCCCATGTAGAAATCGCAATATGGTGGATTATCAGCTACATTTACCAATTTGGCTTCTGCCCTACAATCTTTCCAAACTTTTACATTTACTTCAGGAATGTCAGTTGTTGCAACTACAATATGTCTTCCTTGTAAATATCTTTTATCATATACATCTTTTACCAAAGTAACGCATCCTTTTTTGGCCAACTCAACAGTTCCTTTTCTAAACATTGGAGAAACCATAGTTACTTTTGCATCTGGACTTGATTTTAATAAAAAAGTTAGTTTTTCTTCTGCAACAAAACCACCACCTACAATAAGTACGTTTAGATTTTTTACTTTTAAAAAGACCGGATATAAATTATTTCTTTCCATTACTTTCTATTTGTGAAGTGCATTCATTAATAATGAATCCATAATTGTTTTATGGCTAACCACTTCTCCTAAAACTATTATTGCTGGATTTTTTAAAGATTGTTCTTCTACAACTTTTTCTATAGTAGCTACTGTTCCTATTCCTACCTTTTCGTTATCTCTTGTTCCATTTTGTATAATTGCTACTGGCAAATCACTTTTCCCTTCTGCCTGAAACAATGCTAAAATTTTGGGTAATTTACTCATTCCCATCAAAATAACAATTGTTGCATTCGATTTTGCAGCTAAATACACATCAGATGAAATTTCGTGGTTTTTAGTAGTTCCCGTGATTACCCAAAAACTTTCTGAATTTCCCCTTTTAGTTAAGGGTATATTTTGATTTGCTGGCACTGCTAGAGAAGAAGAAATTCCTGGAACTACTGCTGTTTCAATACCATGTTTTGCCGCAAACTCCATTTCTTCTGCACCTCTACCAAAAATAAAAGAGTCGCCTCCTTTTAAACGAACCACGTGCCCACTGGATTTTGCCCTAGCAACAATTAACTCATTAATTTGTTCTTGCTGGTATCTGTAACACCCTCTTCTTTTACCTACAAATATTTGTTCTGCCTTTGGATTTACATAATCTAATAATTCTTCATTAACTAGAGCATCATACAAAACAACATCGGCTGTTTTTAAAACTTTAATTGCTTTAACCGTAATTAAATCTACATCTCCTGGTCCTGCACCAATTACAGTTAGTAGTTCTTTCTTAGAATTCATATTAGCATTATTTATATTCACGAATGTGTCTTATCAAAAATTAATTGACTGCTATTAGTTCTTTAGCTCTATAAGCTTTTACTATTTGTAAAAACAAATCAGCGTCTTGAATGTATTTTTTTGCAAATTCTTCTGTTGGTGCAAATTTATTAATTTGATAGATGATATCTGAAAATGAAACACTTAAATCTACTAGTTTAGAATCTATAAAAAGTTCATCAAATTGAGAAATGATACCTGCATGTGTATTGGTTTTCTTTTTTGCTGCTAATAAAAGTGCCTTTGCCGAATTTACCATAGATTGGTATGCGTAATAAATGGCCCCAGAATTAACATTATTTTGCAATGCTTCTTTTGCATTTGCTATTTTTTCTTCACTTTCTAAAAATAAAGTTGCTATTAAATCGATAAC
>Ga0209136_1001192_pt1 | contig 17434 bp, 18 predicted proteins | sample SaaInl0LU_22_DNA_FD_184640 | JGI IMG/M metagenome (GOLD analysis project Ga0209136, IMG submission 184640) | Marine microbial communities from expanding oxygen minimum zones in the Saanich Inlet - ESP_90LU_22_DNA (SPAdes) (version 2) | ecosystem: Environmental > Aquatic > Marine > Intertidal... | reverse complement strand
ATCTGACGGATTGGAAACCATGCCTTTGAAGCCGCTGTCATTATAGCCGGCGCGCACCAAATATTTTGCCATTTCTTACACCTTTCATCTTCAGTTTCATGCTTAACTGTACTGAATGCGACTCCACGATTTTGGCTTAAAACTCAGTTTACCTTCGGAATTAAATCCAAATTTAAAGCGCATTCCTTTGCCAAGATCGTCACCACTAAAGTCCTTTCACGTTTTGAGTTTGGGATGAGATTGAGCGGTGATCTAGTTCGAATGTTGAACCAGTTATGCTGGCGACCCATGCAAGTCGGTGTTCAATCCGTCCGGGTCAGGACAGATCCAGCGTAAGGCTTTAAAACTTTCGTCATGAAGTAGGAAATGTTGGTACCCAAGGCCGGACTCGAACCGGCACGCCTCGCGGCGGGGGATTTTGAATCCCCTGCGTCTACCATTCCGCCACTTGGGCCCATCGGTTGCTGTGGGTTGCGCCCCTCTGAACATGCGGCTTTTTGCGCCAGAACAGGTTTTACAACGACCTTAAGCCAGTTTCGTGCCAAAGGGCTATGGTAAGTAGACCTCCGTAAGCAGCACGAATCTTGAGGATTGAGTTAGTCAAGTTTCCATCAAAGGTAAAGCCAGATATTTCAACGCTGAGGGAATAATTGCCGCAAAACCTCGCCTGACGGGGTTTGCCGAACAAGCTCATTAGCCGCTCGCACGCGCCGGGCAGAATGCAGGCGATCGTTTTGGTTTGCAAAGAGCACGATTTGCTGGCAGTTGGGGGCGAGTTTTGAGGAGAGTTTGGAATGCGAAAAACCTTAATCATCGGAGCGCTGGCCTTCGTTTTGGGCGGTGGAGCGGTGTTTATCTACCTCAAACATAGCGCCCACTCCAATTCCTATGCCACCATGCACGAAATGCACCATGGAAAGTCTGGCGGGGCCTCCCAAGGTATGATGCAGGGGCATATGCATGATGAGATGACCATGCCCGGCCTGCAGGGCAAAGACACCACCGAAACTGAAGTCGCCGATCTGAGAAAAATTTTCCAACAGCACATGGAAATTGAGCGCCGAGTCACCAATCTCCCCGATGGTATCTCAACCTTTACCGCCTCCGAAAACCCTGAGGTGCGGGCGGCGATTGTCTCGCATGTGTCAATGATGGTGACCCGATTGGCGGAGGGCAAAAACCCAGAGGTGATCATCCAGTCCCCCACTCTAGATGCGCTTTTTGACGTCCATGAGGATATTGAAACCGAGATCGAAGTCACCGAAACCGGCGTGACCGTCATCCAAACCTCCAGCAATCCCGAGGTTGTAAAACTGTTGCAAACCCATGCCGCCGAAGTGAGCGATATGTCCGAAAGAGGCATGGCCGCGGTGCATGAGCGGATGTCTCAATGACCCGGCGAAACTGCGCTTATCATCCGCCCCTCTGCCGATACTGATGGTCGGTTTTGTCGTGGAGCCAGTGTTAATCCAGCGCAAACCGTTTCTTGCGTGGCCGCTGTTGCGCCAGAATCCGAGAGCGGTGAGTGGCCCGTCGGCGTAAAGGCGCTTGTGCCGCGGGGGCGTGAAAAGCCCCTACCCATCCCGGCCCATCCATGGCAAAAACCGCGAAATAATCTTTGGGGTCACATGATACACCGCCTTTATACTTGGACCTTGTCGCTGGCTGAGCATCCTCGGGCGCTTTGGGCTTTGGCCATTGTCGCCTTCATTGAAAGCTCTTTCTTTCCGATCCCGCCGGATATCATGCTCATCCCGATGATCCTGGCGGCGCGGAGCCAGGCGTTTCGCATTGCTTTGGTGGCGGTTGTGGCCTCGGTTGCGGGCGGGCTTTTTGGCTATGCCATCGGGGCTTTCGCCTTTGAAAGCATCGGCCAGCCCATCTTAGCCTCATTGGGCAAGGAGAGCAGCATGGCCGCCTTTAATGATAAATTCAACGCCTATGGGACCTGGGCCGTGCTGATTGCCGGGGTGACGCCCTTCCCGTTCAAAGTGATCACGATCATGTCGGGTTGGACCGGAATGGCCTTGGTTCCCTTTGTGCTCAGCGCCTTGGTCGCGCGGGCCTTGCGGTTTTTTGCGGTCGCCCTTCTGCTGTATTACTTCGGCCCACCTATCCGCCGCTTTATAGAAAGACATTTGGGCTTGGTCTTTACCGCTTTTGTACTCATATTGGGTGCAGGATTTTTTGCGGTCAGATATCTATGAAAAAGAATACTCTGTTGTCACACTCCTCTCGCCAATTGGCGCTTTTTGCAGCGGCAGGGTCGGGCATGCTTCTGGCAGGGGCTTACCTGTTTCAGGCTCTCGGCTACGCGCCGTGCCAGATGTGTTTTTGGCAAAGATACCCCCATATGCTGGCCATCGCGATCGGCTCGCTTCTTTGGTTTTGGCCCAGCCGCCTTCTGGCCGGGCTTGGCGCGCTGGCCGCACTGACGACCGCCGGCATCGGCGCTTTCCACGCCGGGGTCGAGCAAAAATGGTGGGATGGCCCCAGTTCCTGTACCGGTGCCGGAGCCGAGTTGAGCGGGCTGTCGGGGAAGGATCTTTTAGCGACAGATACCTTCGAAAAACTTGTCATGTGCGACGAGATTTCCTGGGCCTTTGCCGGCCTGTCCATGCCCGCTTGGAATGCGGTTCTTTCGGCTCTGCTCTGCGCACTCTGGATCCTGGCCTTGCGGCGCCGATAGCGCCGAGATATCCGCTCCAGCCGATTCCCCAAACCGCCGGGCACAGCACCATTTTCAGGGGTTTTTCAGCCGAATTTACGCGCAAATCCTCTGCATTCTCAAGACCTCTGCATAACACCATTTCAACACGAAATGAGGGCAGCGCCGGCCTGGGCGGGCGCATATGTCCGGTGGTGAAATCACTGCAAAATTTGAGCAATGACCATGTATATCAGTATATTGAGACGGTGAATGCGCCTGCCAGGGGGCAGGCAGGCGCAGCCCGGTGTTGCCACCGGGCAAAATCTTTTGGCTTGGCGGCTGGGTTATGCAGAGATCTTTTCCCATAATTTTCACCGCAATATGTTATTCATCCAGCCGCAGGGGCTCTAAGCGTTTGCATCGCATATGTTTGGACAGTAATGTGTCAGACAACTAAATATGGGAATATCCCAGACAGGCGGCCAAAATGACAGATGAAACACTCCCCCCCGAGAGCAGCGAAACACCAGCTCCCACATCCTCCGCCTATGACGGCCCGGCGATCAGCATTACGCAGGAGATGAAAACCTCCTATCTTGACTATGCCATGAGCGTGATTGTCAGCCGTGCAATCCCGGATCTGCGCGATGGTCTCAAGCCTGTGCACCGCCGGATTCTCTATGCGATGCATGAAACCAACAACACCCATGACAAACCCTACCGAAAATCCTCGCGGCCGGTCGCGGAAGCGATGGGGAAATACCACCCCCATGGAGACGGCGCAATCTATGATGCTTTGGTGCGCATGGCGCAGGACTTCTCAATGTCTTTGGTGCTGTTGGACGGTCAAGGCAATTTTGGCTCCATGGATGGCGACAAGGCCGCAGCCTATCGCTACACAGAAGTGCGTATGGAAAAATCGGCGCAAGCGCTCTTGGCCGATATCGACAAAGATACAGTTGATTTTCAGCTCAATTATGATGGCAAAGATACGGAGCCCACAGTTCTGCCGGCCCGCTATCCCAATATGCTGGTCAACGGCGCTGGCGGCATTGCCGTGGGCATGGCCACCAATATCCCCCCCCACAACTTGGGCGAAGTGGTTGATGCGACATTGGCCTTGATTGAAGATCCGGATCTGACCTCAGAGCAGCTGATCGACTATATCCCCGGGCCGGATTTTCCCACAGGCGGCGTGATGTTGGGCCGCTCGGGCGCCCGCAAGGCCTATCTCGAAGGTCGAGGCAGCGTGATCAACCGGGCCAAAACCCGCTTTGAAGAGCTGCGCAAAGATCGTTGGGCCATCATCATTGAAGAGATCCCCTATCAGGTCAACAAAGCGGCAATGATCGAGAAAATTGCAGCCGAAGTGCGTGATAAGCGCATTGAAGGCGTGGCCCATGTGCAAGATGAATCAGATCGTAATGGCGTGCGTGTGGTGGTTGAGCTGAAACGCGATGCCACGGCTGAAGTGGTTTTGAACCAATTGTTCCGCTACACGCCGATGCAGACCTCCTTTGGCTGTAATATGCTGGCCCTAAATGGCGGGCGGCCCGAACAGCTCACACTGCGGCGCTTTTTGACCTGCTTTATCGATTTCCGCGAGGAAGTCGTGGCACGCCGGACGGCCTTTGAGCTGCGCAAGGCGCGCGAGAGGAGCCATGTGTTATGCGGGCTTGCGGTGGCGGTGAGCAATGTGGATGAAATTGTTGCCACCATCCGCGCCTCAAGCGATGCCGCAGAGGCACGTCTGAAATTAATGGAGCGGCGCTGGCCAGCGGCGGAAATTTCCGATTATATCCGCCTGATTGACGATCCAACCCATACGATGAACGACGATTGCACCTACAATCTATCAGAGACGCAGGCGCGGGCTATTTTGGAGCTGCGTTTGCAGCGGTTGACACAAATCGGAGTCAAAGAGGTCACCGACGAGCTGGCTGTTCTGGCCGCGAAGATCAAAGAGTATCTTGAAATTCTGTCTTCTCGCGAGCGGATCATGGGGATCATTTCCGATGAGCTGCGCGAGGTTAAAGACAATTTCGCCGTTCCGCGCCGCACCGAGATCATTGAATGGTCCGGTGATATGATGGACGAAGATTTGATTGAGCGCGAGGAAATGGTCGTCACAGTCACCGCCGGCGGCTATATCAAACGCACGGCCTTGGCCGATTTCCGGGCGCAAAAGCGCGGCGGCAAGGGGCTGCAGGGCATGTCGACCAAAGATGAAGATGTGGTCACCACACTCTTTGTGGCCAATACCCATACCCAGCTGTTGTTTTTCACAACCGATGGTATGGCTTATAAGATGAAGACCTGGCGACTGCCGCTCGGAGGACGCACGGCCAAGGGCAAGGCGATTGTCAATATTTTACCCATTCCGACCGGCGTTTCTGTGGCTGCGATCATGCCGGTTGACCGTGATGAAGCTGAATGGGGCGATTTGCAAATCGTCTTTGCAACCACACAAGGCGATGTACGCCGCAACCGCCTGTCTGACTTCACCAATGTACGCTCAAACGGCAAGATCGCCATGAAATTGCCCGAAGGAGTGGAGTTGGTCAACGCGCGGATCTGCAGCGAAGATGATGATGTTATGCTCACCACCAACAGTGGCCGAGCCATTCGCTTTGCCTCGACCGATCTGCGGGTGATGAACTCTCGCGCCTCAACCGGTGTGCGCGGTATTCGTCTCACTGGCGACGATATGGTCGTCTCCATGTCCGTTATTCGCCATTTTGAAGCCACACCCGAAGAGCGCGCCGCCTATCTGAAGATGCGCCGCGCTCTGGCGGGCGTGACCGATGAGGAGGCCGGTGAGGACGATGTTCCAGCCGATCCGAACTTCTCGCAAGAACGCTATGAGGAAATGGCGGCGGTTGAAAATCTGATCCTGACCATTACCCGTGGCGGCTCTGGCAAGCTGTCGTCCAGCCATGATTACCCGGTGCGCGGACGCGGCGGGATGGGCGTGGCCGCGATGGATAAGGCGATGCGCGGCGGTCCAGTGGTCGCCAGCTTCCCGGTTGAACTTGTCGATCAAATCATGCTGGTCACAAGCACAGGTCAATCAATCCGCTGCCCCATTGACGGCATTTCCTTCCGCTCCCGCAATGCTGGCGGTGTGCGGGTGTTCAATACAAGCCGCGATGAGCAAGTGGTCAGCGTCGCCTATATTCCAGATCAAGGCGATGGCGAAGATACACCCGAGGAAAGCACTTCCGAGGCCGACTCTTAAACGACATATGTGACCGTGCAGGCAATTCTGCGCGGTCACATCGGCATTTTACGAAACTCATATATAAAAACTTTTTTATATACATAGGTGTATATATACCTATACGGCAAAACCACCCACATAGCCCTACTCGGACTCGCACTCTTCTTCCGATTGCGTTAACGTAAAGTTAATAAATGTCGCGCGCCTCGGATCTAATGAGTGTTTAGCACCAAGTCGCAAGTAACGAGTTCATTGTAGCACCAAAGTGCTTCAATTCGGCCCTTCGACGTAGCTGATTGATTATAAAGTATAAAGTTATGTGCAGCTGCGGCGATTGTGTTGTTTGGAGGGTTCTCCAAGCATAATACGAGTGAGGGGATGCAACGGCGGCATCATGTTTGATCTGCCTTAGCATTGCATAAAGCACGGTCTCTTGGGTGAGGGACCGTGCTTTTTGATTTGCCGCATTACAAGCTAAGGTCGTAAAGATCTGAAAATTTATCCCGCAGATAGGCTATTAAAGGCGCTTCACTCGGCACCGCGCCACAGGCCTGCGTGATGGTCTCACGCGGCAAGTTCAACGCTCCATGACGCTGCAAGCTCTCCTTCAGCCAGGCCGTCGCCTTACTCAAATCTCCAACCCGAAGCTGATCGTCCAAATCAGGATTAAGCGCCGTCATCCGCTCAAAAAGGCAGCCTGCGTAGACATTGCCAAGCGAATAGGTTGGGAAATATCCAAACAACCCCACAGACCAATGGACATCTTGCAAACATCCCTGCGAGGCACGCGGCACCTCATATCCAAAATCAGCCGCAAAGCGATCATTCCAAGCGCTCTGCAAATCTTGCACTTGCAAATCGCCCGCAATCATCGCGCGCTCCAGATCAAAGCGTAGCAACACATGCAAATTATACTGCACCTCATCGGCCTCAGTGCGGATAAAACCATTGCGCACCGAATTCACCGCTTTGTAAAATTCATCCGCGCTTTCAATGCCAAAATCACCAAAGCCCGCGCGCATTTTTCCAAAGAGAAACTCGGTAAAGGCGCGGCTGCGGCCCAATTGGTTTTCATAGATCCGCGACTGGCTTTCATGAACGCCCATGGAGGCACCCTGCCCTATGGCCGTCAGCGTATACTCTGGATCAACATTTTGCTCGTAACAGCCATGCCCCACCTCATGAATGGTGGAATAAAAGCAATTGAACGGATCGCTGGGGTCCGTGCGTGTGGTGATCCGGACATCCTGCCCTGATCCGGAGGAGAAGGGATGCACCGCCTTATCAATCCGCCCACAGTTCAAATCATAGCCAAAACACTGCGCCAATTCACTGGCGATCTGCAATTGCACAGTCTCATCAAAAAACCCTTGCAGTGATTTCGCCGGGGGTTTTTCTAAGATCTCACCACGCAGAGCCACCAATCCGGGGCGCAGTGCCCCAAACATCTGGTCGAGCTCAGAGGCTGTCGTGCCCGGCTCATAATCGGCCAACATGGCATCATAGACATCCCCGCCCGCCGCCAGCGCCTGCCCTTCTTCGCGTTTGAGCGCCAAAACCTCCTGCAAAACAGGAGCGAAAGCTGCAAAATCATCCTCCGCGCGGGCCGCTGCCCATTTGCCCTGCGCCATTGAGGTTGTGCTGGCGATGGCCTCTGCCAAATCTCCCGGCACTTTCACCGCGCGCTCATAAGCGGTTTTAATCTCGCGCAGCTGCGCCTGGGTCACCCGGTCATAGGCTTGCCCGTCACAAGCCGCCAACCAATCGCCCACGCGCGGATCTGACCTGCGCGCATGCAGCACCCCTTCGAGCGCGGCCATCTCTTCGCCGCGTTGCGCAGATGACCCGCTGGGCATCATCGTTTCTTGATCCCATCCCAAACGACCTGAAACCTGACCCAATGCCTGGGTTTGGCTATCAAAATGTAGAAGTTCCGTTAAAGCCGTCATGAGGTCCCCCGAACAGAAGTGGCAATCGGATAGCCAGCCAAAAATCGCCCTCGAAGCACCGCAAGCCACAAAAGCACTGCGGTAAACTGGTGCAAAATAGCCAGATTCCAAGGAGATGAATGCATCACCGTCACGACACCTAAGATCATCTGAACCGTCAAAACAAGCCCCACAGTGCCAAAGGCGGCGCGCGTCACCTTATGGGCAGAGGCCTTGGCCCGCAAAGCCACAACAATGGCGAAGGCAAACAAGAGATAGGCGCTCATCCGATGAATAAACTGCACCAAGCCATCGTCCTCAAAGAAATTCCGCCACCAAGGCGACAGGCTGAACATATCGGGAGGTAAAAACCCACCGGCCATCAGCGGCCAATCGGTGTAATTGCGCCCAGCATCAATCCCAGCAACCAAGGCGCCCAGCAGCACTTGCAGCGCCACGAAATGCATCAAGCCGGTGGACATGCCAAACAGCTTGCGCTCCCGCGCGCGGCGCGCCTGCAGCAACTCCGCCTCAGAGCGGGAAAATATCTGCAAACTCCAGTAAATATACCCCAAAAGCGCAAAAGCCGCCCCGAGATGCGCCATAAGCCAATAGGAGGCCACATCAAGCCGCACACCATCCAGACCCGAATGAACCATCAGCCAGCCGATGACCCCTTGCAGGCCGATAAAAGGTCCAATGGCAAAGAGAGACAGGCGCCGGGCCTTGGGCAATTTGCCCGTGAAAAACAACAGCGCGAACCCAAGTGCCCAGGTCAGACCAATGAAACGCCCAAGCTGCCGGTGGCCCCATTCCCACCAAAAGATAACTTTGAATTCCGCCAAGCTCATCGCAGCATTTTGCACAGCAAATTCAGCGGTGGTTTGATAGGCAGCAAAGGCGGCCTGCCAGGCAGCGGCGTTCAATGGCGGGATGGCACCCATAACCGGGTCCCATTCGGTGATCGACAGGCCACTGTCCGTCAGGCGCGTTAATCCGCCCACGGTGATCATCACAATGATCAAACCGACCAAGCTCCACAACCAAAGGCGCACCCAATGCCGATCTCCACTTCCGGCGCGCGCGATGGCACCCGCACTGGCGCTTGTGATCTTTGTATCGCTGCCAACCTCTTCAAAGATATTTCGCTTATTCGCCATGTTTAAGCCTTTCGTTTCATCTCAAGTTAGGGCTGAAAAATCCGCGTTCAACCACGCTCTTTCCAACGGACCATTTGGCGCATGGTGCCATGCAGCATTTGCACATCGGCTTTGGTCAGCGGCATACGCGACCACAGGTTGCGCAGATGAACTTTCATACTGGCAGCCTTGGCTTCTGGAAAGAAAAAACCTGCTGTATCAAGTCTTTGCTCAAAGTGTTCGGCCAATTTCTCGACTTCAAGCCCGCTGGCCCATTCTGATTTTGTCACCTGAGCCGCAGGTTGCCCCACCTCGCCCACCTGCCTTTGCCACTCATAGCTGAGGAGCAATACACATTGCGCCAGATTGAGCGACGGGAAGTCAGGGTTCACGGGGACCGAAATAATCGCATTGGCGCGGATGATGTCATCATTTTCAAGACCCGCGCGCTCAGGGCCAAACATCACCGCCACCTTCTGTCCCGTCCCAATCCGCCGGGCCGCTTCCGCCATCGCAAATTCAGGACTGTACACAGGTTTGGTCAAATCACGCGGCCGCGCGGTTGTGGCCATCACGAAGGTGGTATCGGCCAATGCCTCGGCGGTTGTGTCAAACAATCGCGCCTCATCGAGCAAACGCCCGGCTCCACTGGCCATCGCCACGGCCTTTTGGCTTGGCCAGCCGTCACGCGGGTCCACGATGCGCATGTGATCAAGCCCAAAATTCCACATAGCCCGAGCGGCAGCGCCAATGTTTTCACCCATTTGCGGGCGAATGAGGATGATTGCGGGTTGTTGCAGAGAATGACTTGTCATAGGGTCTCTTAGCGTTCACAGAGGCGCGCGACAAGCGGTGGTCAAAGCCAATTTGTCACGCTATAGCCCGTAGCAACACCCATGCAATTTGGAGCCAATGCGATGAGCACTGAAGATTTGCCGCAGATCTACCTCGTCACCCCCAGTGTGATTGACCTGGAGCACTACCCCGATCAGCTGGCGCGTGTCTTAGATTCGGTCGAGGTTGCCTGCCTGCGTTTGGGCCTGTCCAGCAGTGACGAAGATCACATAGCGCGCACCGCAGATGCTCTGCGCGATGTCGCCCATGCGCGGGACATCATGCTGGTGATTGAAAGGCATGCGTTGTTGGTGGACCGTTTGGGGTTGGACGGGGTGCATCTGATGGACGGCGGGCGCAATCTGAGGCAATTGCGCAAGGATCTCGGCGAAGACGCAATCCTTGGCGCTTATTGCAACACCTCCCGCCATGATGGGCTGACCGCAGGGGAAGCTGGCGCCGATTATGTCAGCTTTGGCCCAGTGGCGGCCTCCGCTCTGGGTGATGGGGCGCAGGTGGATCCAGAGTTGTTGACTTGGTGGAGTGAAATGATTGAGGTGCCTGTGGTCGCAGAGGGTGGCCTGACGGTGGATTTAATCCGCAGCCTCTCCGATAAGGTAGATTTCTTTGCCATTGGCGCTGAGATTTGGACCCAGGACGATCCTTTGGCGCAGCTTCACATGCTCGCCGCTGCCCGAAACAGCTAGGCCGCCCTGCAATCTACCAGTCGAGACCAGATTGAAGCTTTGCCCTTAAGAGGTCGCATCCGCCCAAGGCAGGGCTGCGGCGACCTGCGCCTGTAAGTGCCGCGCCAAGGATTTGCGATCGGCAAAATCAATGGCCGCAACGGGTTCATGGTAGATCACCTGCACAGAGCCATGCCGCTTATAGGCCAAAGACTGCAGCAAATGGCGCGCCAAATCACTGTCTCCCCACCATCCATAGAACCGCGGATCCTCGCCTTCAGGGGCGTGGAAGGCCAAAGTAATGGCCTGGATTCTCAAGTCATCCGGCAGATCTGGCGTCAAAAAGGACTGAAACAGCGTGGGTTTAAACGGCAACACCCGCCGCCCGTCTGTCGAAGTTCCCTCTGGAAAAAACAGCAACCGATGACCATGGCGCAATCGATGTTGCAACAGCTGCAAATGCAGCTGCGCTTGCTTGCGGTCACGGGTTATAAATTGCGTACCGGTGGCGCGCGCCAACCAGCCAATCATAGGCCAATTTGCAACCTCTGACTTGGCCACAAAATAAATGTCATCAAAGGCGTTCAGCGCAAAAATATCCAGCCAACTTGTGTGATTGGCCACCGCAACCGCGCTGCCGGGCATCGGCGTGCCGATCACCTCAAGGCGCATGCCCAGAACCCAAAATGCAAAACGGCAGACCGATTGTGTGATCTTTGGGGTCCAGGGCCGGGCCATGCCATAGGCTGGCTTTTCCACCAAGCGCACCAGCAACAAAACGGCCAACCCGCCAAATGTGTAACCGCCCATCAATAGGCCGCGCCAAGCCACCCGCATCCAGCCCGCCGCAGAAATCGGCACGGGATCGGGTTCGGTTTCAGACATCCAAGTTGGAGACTTCGTCATCCTGACCCTTTCAGGTAGATCGTTTTTTGCCGCGGGTTCATCGCCGGCACATCCAGCACCATGCAGACATCCACCGTATTGAACGCCGCATCTACATAGGCGCCCTCACCGACACAGCCTCCCAAGCGCAGATAAGCTTTAATCAAAGCTGGCATTGCGCGCAGCGCCGCCAGACGATCAATTTCAAAATCCCCCGAAGCGCCCAGTGGCACGGCGCCCGCTCCAATCGCTTTCGGGCGCAATGCAGCCTGCGCCAGATGCTCCCGGCCGAGCAAGGACAGTGGCGCGGTGAGCGCACAGAGATCAGTACCGGCAAAACTGGCTGTGCCAAAGAGGATTTCCGCCCCCTGATGCGTCACATGCTGGGCCAAAGCTTGCCACAGATAAAACATCGCCGCCCCTCCCCGGTAGGGCTTGCGCAGACAAGACCGGCCAAGCTCCATCATGGGCCGGCCGGTTTGCACCAGCGGCGCAAGATCGAATTCTGACGCCGTGTAAAACCCGCCTGCGGCCTCTGCGCCAGCTTGGGTCATCATACGGTAAACACCTACAAGCTGCTCGGCCAAATCCGCGCCGCGTGCCCGGTCCAGCACCATCAAATGCTCTGAGTGGGCATCAAAAGCATCGGCTTCAATCTCGAGATCATGATTGACCGCCGGCCCGCTGGCGCCCAACTCGCGCACAAAAACATCATAGCGCAAACGCTGAACCGCCCAAAGATCCTCCGCATCCTTGGCCAGCCGCACTTCGAATTCCGAAGGCATCAGCATCGCGGCGCACCCGCTTGGGACAGCTTGACAAAGATGATTATTTTAGCATTATGTCTCAACATGTTATATTAATTAGTGTACTAAGATTAAAACAATACGAGACCCATCAATGACAACCTTTCCAGCTTCTGGAAAATTCACAGTGATGTGATTGTTGATGTTGGACTGCACCTGACCTATGCCCCAATCGGGCTGATTGGGGTGTTGCACGCGCTGACCGGGCTCTAAAAATGAATTTAAATTTTCCATGGACCCTCTTTTTCGAAGCCATCATATGACAGAAAAACCCAATATAACAGCCCTTGTCGCTGCCCGCATGTGCCATGATTTGGCCAGTCCTATTGGTGCCATTGGCAATGGCGTTGAGCTTGTGGAGTTGACAGGCAAAACCCTCGGCCAGGAGGGAGAATTGGTCAAAGCCAGCGTCAACGCTGCCGTCGCAAAGCTCAAACACTTCCGCATCGCCTTTGGTCAATTTAATGCGGATGAAATTTTAAACGCCGCCGAGATTTCAGCCGTGCAAACAGCTTGGAACGTCACCGGCCGTATTCACGTCGATTTTATCCCCAAGCAATTACGGAAGACGGATATGAAAACCTGTCTTTTAATATTGCAATCTATCCAAGTCGCCATGCCGCAGGGGGCCAAAGTGGTGGTTAAAATTGCAGAGGGGCGTCGGATCATCCATACCATCGGTCCCAAGGTCACTTTTGATGAAGCGCTATGATCCGCCCTCACGCATAAGCAGATCGCGCCCGACATCCCCCCCAAACATGTGCAATTTGCAATCTTACAGGCGCTTGATTTGCCGCTGCAACTCCATCACAGCGCAACAGAAATGACTGTCAGTTTTTGACGGCGTCTTCGCTGCCGCGCTTGGGTGCATAAAGATTTAAGCGCGCACCGCGCCGTCCCCACGCACCAAATATTTGAAACTTGTGAGCTGGGCGGCGCCGACGGGGCCGCGTGCGTGCATTTTTCCGGTCGCAATGCCAATTTCAGCGCCCATGCCAAACTCTCCCCCATCGGCAAATTGCGTTGAGGCATTATGCATCAAAATTGCGCTGTCCAGCCGTTCAAAGAAACGATCTACGGCGCGGCCATCTTCGGCCATGATACAATCTGTGTGATTGGAGCCATATTGGCGGATATGAGCAATCGCCTCATCGACATTGGCCACGGTTTTCGCCGCAATCTCCATGTCCAAGAATTCTTTGCCCCAGTGGTCAGCCGCAGCCGGTTGGGTACCGGCAATCGCTTGTAGGGTTGTGTCCGCGTCAACCACAACTCCTTTGTCCATCAAAGCCTGGATCACCTCCGGGCCCCAGCTGGCGGCGATATCGTCATGCATCAGCAAACATTCAGCCGCGCCGCAAATTCCCGTGCGGCGGGTCTTGGCATTGAGCACCACATCCAGGGTTTTTTGCCGATCCGCTGACGCATCTATATAGATATGCACAATACCTTCCAAATGCGAAAAGACCGGCACCCGGGCCTCACGCTGCACCAATCCCACAAGCCCTTTGCCCCCGCGCGGCACAATCACATCGATCGTATCGACCATAGTGAGCATTTCGCTCACCGCAGCCCGATCACGGGTCGGCACCAATTGAATGGTCGCCTCGGGCAAACCTGCGGCAACCACCCCTTTGACCAAGGCCTTATGGATGGCCGTGGAGGAATGAAAGCCTTCCGATCCCCCGCGCAATATGACAGCATTGCCAGCCTTAAGGCAGAGGGCGCCGGCATCCGCAGTGACATTGGGGCGGCTTTCATAGATCACACCGATGACCCCCAAGGGCGTGCGCACGCGTTTAATATGCAGCCCATTGGGGCGCTCCCACTCTTCAAGCACCTGCCCAACCGGATCTTCCTGCTCAGCCACCGCCCGCAGCCCATCGACCATGTTGCGAATGCGGTCTTCATCGAGCATCAAACGGTCCAGCATGGCCGCCGAAAGGCCTTTTTCGCGGCCGTAATCCATATCAAGCGCGTTGGCCTCTATGATATCGCCCCTTGCGGCCCAAACATATTCAGCCGCCCCAATCAGGGCCGCATGTTTGCGCTCAGCGGTGGCAAATCCAAGTTCTGCCGCGGCGGCTTTTGCGGCGTTCCCAATCTGTTTAAGAGTTGCCTTCACATCCATTATCGTCTCCCAACAGTCTTATAGGACCATGTCATCGCGGTGAATAAGCGCCCCGCGGCTGGCGTAGCCCAATTTTTCTTCAATTTCGCTCGTGCGACAACCCAGAATTTTTTGCGCTTCCGCGCTGTCAAACCCCACCAAGCCACATCCCAGATCTCGCCCATCCTCGGCCAATATCCGTACCAGCTCACCGCGGGCGAAATCTCCGGAGATCTCTGTCACCCCAGCCGGCAATAGGCTTTTTCCTGCCATGAGCGCCTTTAAAGCGCCTGCATCCACATGCAGCGCACCTTGGGGCTTGAGTGATGAAATCCATTTCTTGCGCGCGGTCTTTGGATCCACCGAGGGCAGAAACCATGTTGAATGTCCACCCGTTTCAAGATATTTCAGTGGATTATGAGGAGAACCTAAAGTTATAGCCATTGCACATCCCGCGCCCATGGCCATCTTGGCCGCCATCAGTTTGGTCTTCATCCCGCCCTTCGACAGGCCGGACCCTGCGTCCCCAGCCATACGCTCAATCTCTGGGGTCACCTCGGTTATGGTGTCAAACCGAATGGCCGTTGCGTCCTCATTGGGATTGGCCGAATAAAAACCATCCACGTCAGACAGCAGCACCAGATGATCTGCCCCGACCGTCACCGCGATTTGTGCCGCCAAGCGATCATTGTCGCCATAGCGAATTTCATCTGTCGCCACGGTGTCATTCTCATTGACAATTGGCACCACGCCGTAGCGCAACAACTGCGCCAAAGTGGCGCGTGAATTCAGATAGCGGCGGCGATCGGCGCTGTCTTCCAAAGTCACCAAAACCTGCGCTGCGATCACCCCATGCGGAGCCAAATGCTGCTCATAGGCCCGCGCCAGTTGAATTTGCCCGACGGCTGCGGCCGCCTGGCTTTGCTCCAATGTTAACTCTGCCGCACCAAGCCCGAGAACCGAGCGGCCCAGAGCAATGGAACCAGAGGAGACGATGACAACATCCACACCTTTTGCGCGAAAGCCAGCCACATCTTCAGCCAAAGAGGCCAGCCAATCTTGCCGCAAGGCGCCGCTGCTGCGCTCCACCAAAAGCGCCGAGCCGATTTTCACTACGATACGGTTGGCCTCAGTTAGGGCTGCCATTTCGGCGCCTCCCGATCCTGCGCGTGGACAAGCTCAATCTGCTTCACCAGGCTGCGCAAAACATCCGCTGTCCCCTCGCCCGTGCCCCCAGACATGGCCAAAACCGGCTGGCCGCCCGTGGCACTGCGCAGCGCCCCAAGCGCAAAGCTCAGATCATCTTCATCCAATTCATCAATCTTGTTGAGCACGGTCACGCGCGGCTTGTCCACCAAACCGCCGCCATAGGCTTCAAGTTCCTGCATCACCGTGTGGTAATCCTGGCCAATGCTTTCCGAGGTGCCATCAATGATGTGCAACAAAACCGAACAACGTTCGATATGACCCAAAAACCTATCGCCAATGCCCCGCCCCTCATGCGCGCCTTCAATCAGACCCGGAATATCCGCAATAACGAATTGGTCATCATCCACCTGCGCCACCCCGAGGCTCGGGTAGAGTGTGGTAAAAGCATAATCGGCAATTTTAGGAGACGCATTAGTCGTCTCACCTAAAAAGGTCGATTTCCCGGCATTTGGAAGACCCAAAAGCCCGACATCGGCAATCAGCTTGAGATTTAACCAGATTTCCCGCTCGACCCCCGCCAGCCCAGCATTGGCGCGGCGCGGGGCTTGGTTTGTGGATGATTTAAAATAGAGATTGCCAAAACCTCCATTACCACCCTTGGCGATCACCACTTTTTGGCCAACCTCCGTCAAATCAAACAAAATGGTTTCACCATCTTCATCCATGATCTGAGTGCCAACGGGCACTTTCAGGGTGATGTCGTCACCATCTTTGCCCGTGCGCTGCCGCCCCATACCGTGCTGACCATTCTTGGCAAAGAAATGCTGCTGGTAGCGAAAATCAATCAACGTGTTCAGACCGGCCACGGCCTCAACAATCACATCGCCACCACGTCCACCATTGCCGCCATCGGGGCCGCCAAATTCAACGTATTTCTCCCGGCGGAATGACACAGCCCCGCCGCCGCCGCTGCCGGACCTGATGGTAACCTTCGCCAAATCGAGAAATTTCATAACACCGCCTTTAAATCATCTAACCTTAGCCGATAGAGGGTTACGGGCGCAGGCTCAAGCCTTGCCTGCGAATTCTTCGCCCCCTTACCAATTTCTTGAAACCCCAGCTTGCGCAAAACGGCGCCACTGGCCGGATTGTCGTCAAAATGATCCGCCTCAACCTCACAAAGATCGAATTTTCGCATAAAATAGTCTAAAAAAGCGCCCATAGCCTCAGAAGCATATCCCAAGCCCCAGCACCGCGGATCAATGAAATAGGCGCAATTGCAAAGGGTGTGCTCCGAGTTTGGACCAAGCCCTGCCACACCGATCACACCCCGCGAAGCCATCACAATCGCCGCACAAAAGCCCGGCGTGCCGCGATACCTCCGCTCGGTGATCCAAGCCTGCACTGCCGCCCTAGGCCAGGGCGTGCGGGTCGAGGCCAGCATCGGCGCCACCGATGGATGCCCGCCAATCCGCTGTCGGCAGGCCAATCTTCCAGAACCAAAGGGCGTAGACGTAAGCGTTTGGTCCTCAATTCGAAATACTCTTCGCCCACCATATCTCACTCCATCGACTTAAGATATGTCCAGGTGGCAACGGTGGTTTTACGGGCCACACAAAAGGATTCCGCATCGCCAAGATAGGAAAATCCCATATCGGTCAGCACCCGCGCTGAGCGCGCATTGTCTTGAAAAACTTCTGCAAATAGGGTTTTGCTCCCCTGCGGATTGGCTTGGATCAGTGTCTTCACCGCTTCACGCGCCAGTCCAATGCTCCAAAAAGCAGGGGCCAACCAATAGCCCAGCTCGCCCTGCCGGCGATCAAGCCGTTTGAGCCCAATAACCCCGACAACCTCCGCCAGATCAGATTTACTGCCATCAAGAACCCAAACATCCTCGACTCGCGCGGGATTCTGCGCTTGCTCTATAAAGGCATCAATGGCGCCGGGTGGTAGGGGATGAGGAATGGAGCGCGTGGGGCCGGACACGCGAATATCGCCCGCGTATAGTCCAATTAGCCCCGCATCAG
>Ga0209136_1001183_pt1 | contig 17535 bp, 2 predicted proteins | sample SaaInl0LU_22_DNA_FD_184640 | JGI IMG/M metagenome (GOLD analysis project Ga0209136, IMG submission 184640) | Marine microbial communities from expanding oxygen minimum zones in the Saanich Inlet - ESP_90LU_22_DNA (SPAdes) (version 2) | ecosystem: Environmental > Aquatic > Marine > Intertidal zone... | reverse complement strand
TGGCCGACGCCACACTAATGTCACCATCAATAAAAATACTGCCCTGGGCAATTTGGTTATCAGTAACAGATAAGTAAATCTCTCCACCTGAAATCTCTATAGATTCATAGACTTGAATACTACTTTTAGCAATCAATTTTAGTACATGGCCTTTAGAGGAACGGATGGGAGATTGTACGAGAATTGTTCCCTTTTCTTCTGTGACTTGGATTATTAAATCTCCCAAGTCTAATGCTTTTTCAATAACCCTTGGATGAATGGATACGTTTTCAGTGGCAGTTAAAATATTTCCAGAAATGATCCAATGGGACCCTGATGTTCCTGTTTGGCCAGAATCTGAAATGGTCAAATTTTGCCCATAACCTATCTGTGCACTCAGTGCAAAAAGGATTATTAGGGCTAAAAAATGTATTCTTTTCAAATTCATCACTCTGTTTAATACTGAATATAAATCCAACCTTCCTTGGCTGGGCTTCCATCGCCTAGGTTTATTCTATAGATATAAGAACCTGCAGGAAGTGGGTTTGTGCTGTTCTTGTAGGTTCCTCGCCAATCATTTTGATAGGATTGTGCACTGAATACCTCTAATCCATTCTTATCATATACAGATACTCTGGCCTGTGGGTATTGGTCTATGTTTATGACCTTCCAAGTGTTTTCCATCCCACTTGAGTTGGGCGTTAATAATCCTGACACTACTACCTTCTCATCATCAAATCCGTCATTGTTGTCATCCGGGTCTGCATTATCTCCTATACCATCTCCGTCTGCGTCTTTTGATTCGCTTGCATCTAATGGGAAAGCGTCGTCCTGGTCAATGACCCCATCATTGTCGTCGTCTACATCTACATTGTTTCCAAGACCATCTCCGTCTGTATCTTCACATTCACTTGGGTCTCTTGGGAATACATCCTGAGTATTAATACAACCGTCTCCGTCTATATCATTATCCTTACAATCTGGTATACCGTCCTGGTCTAAATCTCCTGGCAGGTCATTTACATCTAATGGGTTGCTGTTACATTCCAGCTCGTCTAGGTCTGAGTAGCCGTCATTATCGTCGTCCTCATCTGTATTGTTTCCAATACCGTCCCCGTCCGTATCTGTCCATTCACTTGGGTCTAATGGGAAAGCATCTTGGGCGTCATTCACCCCATCATTGTCATTGTCTTGGTCCCTGCAATCTGTAATTCCATCACTATCTACATCTCCAGAGAAGCTTGCAGCATCTATTGGATCTGTTCCACAGAAGACTTCCTCTTCATCGCTTTGACCATCATTATCATCATCCGTATCTGCATTGTTTCCTATACCGTCTGCATCTGAATCTAACCACTCGTCTTTATCTAATGGGAATGCGTCGCTAATGTCTTGGTAGCCGTCATTGTCCTTGTCTGTGTCTATACAGTCTGGAATACCGTCTGCGTCTGTATCTATAGGCGTGTCTGATGCGTCTAATGGATCTGTACCACAGGCTGCTTCCTTGTCATCCGTCATGCCATCATTGTCGTCATCATTGTCACAGACATCTCCTGTGCCGTCTCCGTCGGTGTCTTTTTGGTCTGTGTTAGGAGTCGTTGGGCAGTTGTCTATGGAGTCTAAGATGCTGTCATTGTCGTCGTCTGTATCTGCGTTGTCTCCTATGCCATCTCCATCATTATCAGAGCATTCGCTTGGGTCTAATGGGAAGGCGTCTGAAGTGTCTGGACAGCCGTCGTTGTCGTCGTCCGTGTCTACAACATCTCCTGTGCCATCTCCATCACTATCTGCCTGGTCTGCATTAGGGGTGTTGGGCGCGTTGTCACATACATCTCCTATGCCGTCTCCATCTGCGTCCGCTTGGTCTGCATTTGGAGTAGTAGGACAATTGTCAAGAGGGTCTCGTACACCGTCCCCATCACTATCTCCTACAATAATAGTCAGTGTTCCTGCTACAAAGGTAATGCTGTAGTTAGAAGAGGTAATCCCTGTAGGTTCTATAGCATAAGTGCCTGCCGCTGTAGCGCCTTGACTAGTTCCGGTGTAAGCAAGCGTACCTGATAGATCTGCTTCTGAGTCTGAGCCTTTAAAGCCTTGGTAAGTAACGCCGTTTCCACCGCTATAGGCTGGGTTGGTATCTACGCCATTGTCATCATTGGCTGTAATGGTCAGTGGCGCCTTTGCAATTTCTCCATTGCTTCCTGAGAAGCTTGCCCCTGCAGAGAGGTAGTAATTATTCGCATCTGTTCCTGAAAGGGACAGACCTGCAATAGTATAGGTTAGTCCTGTACCAACCAATGGACTACTAAAGGATCCTGTTCCGTTTACCGTTACTACGTCTGCTGTTTCTAAGGTGGCTAGTGATAGACGTACCCCTGCCATGGCCGTAGTAGCGTCATACTCCTTAGACACACTACTCGCAGATGCCGTTAGCGATTGCTTGGCAACGCTGTGGTTTCCAATTACTTCTATATTGTTACTAAAGTTCCCTGAGCTTCCAGAAACTACATTGGCTGCTAAACCATAGCTTCCTACAGATAATTTTCCAGCCGATGAGTTCACGGGACTGTCTGGAACAATTTCAATGTTGATAGTACTTGCTCCGTCGTTTATAGGATATACTCCTGCACTTGGCGTGGGAACTGTAAGGTTTACCAGACCAGTTCCCGTCTTATAATACTGAGCAGATGAGATGGTGTAAGTAGCAGAAGTACCATAAGTCGTAGTTTGATTCGTTACTTTAAGCAATAACTTGTCTGCTGGGATAATGGTATAATCTCCACTCACATAGCTTATGCTGTAATTGGTAGCGGTAACGCCAGAGGGTACTAGGGTGCCTACGTAAGTACCTGCAGCAGTATTGGTACTACTATTGGTTCTAGAAATTGTAAGGCCTGAAACATTAATATCTGAAAGACCGTCGTCTCCCTCAAAGCCGTCATAGCTTACGCCATTATAGCCCGAGGCATCTGGCTCCGTTACAAACTTAGCGTCGTTATTGGCTGTAACCGTGAGCGTCTTTTTAGCAATGGTTCCAGAGCCATTGGTCCAATTCAAGGTATAATTGCCTTTGTCTGCCCCAGTGAGTGTTACCGTTCCTATTTCTATAGCCCTAGATCCTTGCGTGGCTGCATCATAAACTCCAACCCCTGTTAGAGAAACATCTTCTCCATCTAGTACTCCTGTAAGATTACCGTAACCTATCTCTCCAAGAGGTAAGTTAGTAGTGTCGTCAAAGGTTTTGCCTACACCTGTATCTCCTGTTACAGAAACTGTCCTGGCCGTTATACTAGCAGTAGTTGTGGTCTGGTCTACAATCGTATAATTATCTAAAGCTATACTGCTATACGTTGCCGTTAGGGTAACAGTTTTTCCATTGCCTATATCTTTGGTGTCAAAGGTTCCTGTTACCGTAGCCGTTATAGTATCTGTAAATGAGAGGGTGTCAAAAGTAATTCCTGTAAGGTCTATAGTTGCGGTGGTGTTTGCGTCATACACCTTATCAATAGCTGTAATACCAGAAACCGTAATGGTTTTCTTAGTGATCTCAAAAGTCTCTGGATTTAGAGTAATGTCATAGTTGGTGTCGCTTACCGTTCCAATCGTGATAGTATAAGTACCTACATTCTCACCAGTGGTTCTGGAAAGCGTACCGCCCAAACTAATGGCAGTACCATTTGGTAATGTACTTGGGCTAATGGTATAGCTCAGCGTAGCATCGGCAAGGCCATAAGTCTTAGACTGACCAGCAGTTGGGATTATAGTAATGGGTTTGGCCGTGATGCTAGCCGTGGTAGTGGCTTGGTTTACTAAGGTATAATTAGCAAGGTCTGTTCCCGCATAGGTATTAGTTAAATTCACCGTTTTACCAATACCTACATTAGCGTCTGCAAACACCCCACTAGTCGTGTTTATATACACATTGTCCCCAGTAGCAAGGCCTTCATAGACAATGGTATTAGTCATAACCGTAGAAGAAACTGTTCCGTCATATACCTTGTCTAAAACCGCTATTCCTGTGACGGTAAGGGTCTGAGCAGTAATGGTTCCCACCGTTCCTGTAGCGGTAGCAGCTAAGACGTAATTGGATAAAAGGGTGCCAGAAGCGGGTGCATAGCCATCTGTTAGATCTACCGTAACCATTTTATTAGTACCTTTTTCTTTGGTATCATAGGTACCTGAGGTTTTAGTAATAGTAGCAGACTCTCCACTTATAAAACCAGTTAATTGATAATTTGCAGAAGTAAGGGTTGCACTAGTAGTACCATTATAAATTTTAGACACGGTACCTGTTAGGGATGCTGTAACAGCTTTTGCCGTAACACTGGCTGTGGCCAGCTCCTGATTCACAAGTGCATAATTATTAAGGTCTGTACCCGCAAAAGTGTTTGTTAAAGTAACCGTTTTACCTACACCTACATTTTTATTATCAAACACACCAGTTGTACTACTAATAGAAACATCATCCCCTGATTCTAGTCCATTGTAGACAATGGTACTGCTATTGACACTTGAATTTGTAGTACCATCATATACTTTATCTAAGACAGTGATATTGGTCACAGTGAGTGTTTTGGCCGTGATACTTCCCACAGTTCCTGTAGCAGTAGCAGCCAAACTGTAGTTGGACAGCAGCGTACCAGAATCTGCTGCATAAGCATCTGTCAGGCTCACGCTCACCTCTTTTGAAGTCCCTATATCTTTGGTGTCATAGGTGCCAAAGGTCTGGGTAATGGTAGCAGATTCTCCCCCCACAAAACCACCTAACTCGTAATTGGCAGCGCTCAAGGTAGCAGAGGTAGTGCCATTATATATTTTATCTACAGCACCTATTAAGGTAGCTGTAATGGTTCTGGCTGTAATATCAAAACTTTCACTTGCTAAATTAATAGTGTAATTAGTATTAGTAAGTGTTCCAATATTGACTGGATAGGTCCCTACGTTTTCTCCAATGGTTCTAGATAAGGTACCCGTAAAAGTGATTGTACTTGAATTGATTGTAGTAGAGGGTGCAAAGCTATAAGTAATTATTGGCTCAGTGTCACCGTAGGTTTTAGACTGGTTGACCGTTGGGGTAACAGTAACAGAAAGCGGCGTAACAGTAAGTGTCATAGAGGCAGTGGTAGATAAGTAGTTAGTGTCTGCTGCCTGAGATAAAGTTACTATGGTAGAACCTATATTATTTATTTTAATAAAATTATCAGATAATTTATAAACCGAGATTTCGTCGAATTGCGTTCCTACTAATCCTTGGCCATAAGGAGTTTGAGATACTAATTCAATTCTGTTAAACTCAAAGCTATAATTTAATGATGCATTATGAGCTGGCGGTTCTTCATAATCAAAGTTTTGTAAATCTGGGTCAACCCAAAGTTTAGTAGTGTTTAAATTATAATCTACTTGAACAATAATTAATTGAGATTCCGCAGCTAATTTTAAGGAAACTCCAGAGTCTACAATATCTGAACCTGAACTGTTTGTGGCTTTAGACATTTGTATTTTTTGATCCTTTCCACTTATAACTAATTGATCATTTTCATTAGATTTCAACTTGAAATAATTTGCCCTATTACTATTATAAAATTGAACCAAAAATTGAACATAGTAAATACCTTCATTGATAGTTTCATTTAAGTTTCTATAACTTTCTTTTAAGACATCCGTTTGAAGCCCATCATCACTTAAATAATAACCTATATTATTGATTCCAGGGTATGTCATGCTAGATCTATTCACAAGCCCACTTACACCATAGTAATCAGTCGTGAAATCAATGACATAATGTTTCTTTCTATTATTAGAAAAGTCTCTATCTGATTTTTGAGTATTATCCCATGCTTTAGAAAATCCTGTCCCTCCATTAAGACCATACAAAGGAATGCCACTACTATAATCAAAACCTTCGTAGGCAATCAAACTCACTTTAGAAAGAACTTCAGAGGCTATCTGAGTATTTGCAATAGTATAGCTAATTTGACCTGTTGAATTTGACGCTTTAGAAAACTCAAAATTAGCATCTCCAAATACTTTAGAATGGTCGTTAAAAGTTAATGTAGGTGCAATTTTATTTATGGTTAAATCATTAGAGATATAGCTAATACTGTAATTGGTGTTGGTGAGTGTTCCAATTGTAATGGAATAAGTGCCAGCATTTTCTCCTAATGTTCTTGTGAGACTTCCTGTAAAAGTAATCGTATCTCCATTGGAAAGAGAGGTTCCTACCCCTGGGCTTGACGTATAGGTTAAACTTGGATCTACATCTCCAAAGTCCTTGGTTTGTGCATTTGCCGTAACGCTAACTGCTTTTGTGGTAATGGTTAGCGTACCACTCTCAAAAACTTCGATGTAGTTATTTCCATAAGTGAGATTGTCATTAGAGATGGTATAGGTCCCTACATCTTCTCCCACGGTTCTAGTGAGTGTTCCTGTAGGAGTGTCTCCGCTAATGAGTCCTATAGCGGTGTGGGTAAGCTCAGGATCTGCATCTCCATAGGTCTTACTTAATGTGTTTGCCGTTATGGTCAGGGTTGCAGGAGTAATAGTTGCATTGGCTCCTACATATTCAATGTTATAGCTTGGATGAGATAATCCACTAAGGGTAATGGAATAAGTACCCATCGTATTGGTTGCCGTTCCAGAAACTGTATAAACAGGAGTGCCTAATAAACTATCTATAGTATCTCCATTCACTAATCCTGTAGCAGTAAAGCTTAGGTTAGAAGATTCTATAAACTGCTTGTCATACACCTTAGTGTAATCTAATACAGTAAGGGTCACTGTAGCATTTGTGATGGTTAAATACTCCTCTTCATAGGTCTCATCATAATTATCTCCGTACGTGAGAGTGTTCTGGGTAATGGTATAGGTCCCTGCTGTCTCACCGGCAGTTCTGGTTAAAACACCACTAGCGCTGTCTCCTGAAACAATGCTTCTGGCTGTAATGGTATAAGTAAGACTTGGATCAGTAGCACCATAGACCTTGGTCTTAGCCTCTGCTGAAATAGTAATAGGACGCCTGTTAATCGTATAATCTGTCTCTGTAAAGCTAAGGGTGTAATTTGTATTGGTGAGCGTTCCTATGGTAATAGAATAGCTGCCGACATTTGTTCCCGCATCTCTACTCAAGGCGCCTGTAAAGGTTACAGTACCAGTTGTGTTAGTAAGTGTGCTATTAAGCGTAGGACTAGTATCATAAGTAAGCGTTAAATCTGCTTCGCCATAAGTTTTTGACTGCGTGGCAGTCGGGGTAACCGTGACTGGTAATGGATTAACCGTTAGCGTATAACTTACCGTCTTAGTCTGGTAGTTAGCATCTTCCCCTTGGCTTATGGTAATAATAGCAGAACCTACTTTTAAGTTACGGATGGCTGCCGTATTAGTACTAGTGGTCGTTATGCTAGCCACGCTACTATCTGAAGAGGTAAACGTATAATCTGATGTGTTGCTCGATGTTGGCGTAAGAAGTATGTCCGAATCTCCAAAGGTAATAATCGTATCGCTCAGCGTTTCTGTTGCAGAATCACTGTCTCCGTCTTCAATCGCGGTGGGTGCTTTACTAATCGTAAAGTCTGCCCCTACATAATCAATGGTGTAATTTGTATTAGTCAGTGTTCCAAGGGTAATGGAATAAGTACCTGCATTCTCTCCTGCATCTCTTGTAATAGCACCCGTGAAGGTTACTGTGGAACTACTTCCTGCAACTACCGGATCTCCAACTACTGGCGTAGATGTATAGGTTAATGGTGGGTCGGATTCTCCATACACTTTGGTCTTAGCGGCAGCTGTTACGGTAATAGTTCTTGCCGTAATCTCAAAATCTCCATTGACAAAAGTCTCTATATAATTACTGCCATAGGTCAGGTCTCCTCTGCCAATCGTATAGGTGTCAACATCTTCTCCTGCGGTTCTGGTCAATACGCCAGTAGGGGTTTGACCGTACACAGATCCAACACTTATGCTATGTGCATTAAACGGGCTTGGATCTGATGCGCCAAAAACCTTGGCCTGGTTTGTTATGGCAATGGTGATGGGTTTTTGCGTAATATTTAATTCTCCAGATACATAGGTGATACTGTAATTAGAACTTGTAAGCCCATAAGGAGTAATTACATACGTTCCAGAAGCAGTCGCTGCTATAGCAGTGCCTGTGTACGTAATTGTGCCTGATAAAACACTTTCATCCTCAACTCCTACAAAACCATCATAAGTTACTGTATAATCCGTTGGCGTATAAACAGCTGAATCGTATACCTTAGTCTTATCTGCTGCGGTAATGGTGAGGGTTTTAGAAGTGATGCTTAGATCTGCCCCAACATAGGTAATGCTATAATTGGCATTCGTAAGGCTTCCTTGAGTAATGGAATAAGTGCCTGCATTTTCATTTGTAGTTCGAGTTAAGGTTCCCGTGAAAGTTACCGTATGCGTATTGGTCAAAGGACCGCTTGGCACATAAGAATAAGTTAATTCAGGGTCTGTTGCTCCATATACCTTGGTTTGGGGGTCGGCAGTTACGGTTATAGGTAGCGTAGCCACCGTCAAAGTCATACTAGCCGTGCCTGGTTCATAGGTACCATCGTCTGCTAAAGACAACCAAACAGTAGTGGTACCCACGCCCACCGTGGTAATGGATCCTGTACTGGAATTAATTTTAGCTACAGCAGAATTGGTGCTGGTGTAGGTAGGGGTTCCTGTACTAGAGGAGGTATAAGACTGCACCACATTGGAGTCTCCATAAGTGAGGGTGAGGTCTGTAAAACCATTAATATCAGGAATGGTAGGCGATATGGTAAAGGTCCCTGGTACAAATACAATGTTATAATTCGTATTGGTGAGTGTTCCTTGGGTAATAGAGTAGGTCCCCACCGCCTCACCAGCTGTTCTTGTAATAGTCCCCGTAAAAGTAATGGTGCTACTGTTGGGTAGTAAAGTATTAATTTCCGGATCACTGGTATAGGTTAGAGTAGGATCAAGTTGCTTGTTCTTCTTGGCTTTATCTAAAAGGGTAACTGTAACCGTTTTGGTGGTAATTTCAAAATCAGTATCTACCAATGTAAAACTGTACAAAGAACTACTTATGGTTCCTAAACCAATAGAATAAGTCCCTACGTTTTCACCAACAGTTCTAGTGAGTACACCACTTAGAGTCACACTAGGATTCGTGGTAAAAGTAAAAGTAGGGTCTGTCTCTCCATGTGTTTTAGAGGGAGAACTACTTGGGGTAAGAGTAATATTCTCTACAATCCCAAGGGCATAGAATCCGTCTTGCAAGGGTTCATTTACAAAAGTCACCACATCTCCAATAAGGGTTCCCGTTTGGGTCTGACTAAAAGTACCACTTGTTCCAGCCCTATAAAGCAAACTAAAACTAGGGTTTTTATAAACACTGGCTGCTTGGCCTGTGGCCGATGCCACTCCAATTTTCACTGTAGCCGTCACCACTCCGGTCTCATTCACATACCAAATACGCTGGGAACGGGTCTTGTCTGTCAAAGGCACTTCAGTTGTAGTAGTCCCTGTATTTGAATTAGAAGCAAAATTGGCGTAATTGGCTTCTGTAAGCGTAGTCCCTACAGACATGGTAAGCCCATTGGAACTTCTAGTCTCATTTGTGCCAATCTCTTTCCAAAGGGCCACCGGCATTTTGGTGTAACCACTTTCTAAAGAAGCCTCCGGAAAAGGATGGGCCACCCAGGTAGAAGTTGTACCAGAACCCAACCCAAAATTATTAAGGGTTCCGTCTGCGTTTCCTTCTAAATCTGACAAAGTAGTATTGCCAGAATTGCTCTGACCTGGCACCCCATCATTAAAATTATAATAGGCTAAAAGGCCAGACTCATTACCTTGAAGAGTCTCAAACATCTGAGATTCTATTTCTTCTTGGGTTAAGGCTTTACTCCAAAAAGAGAGTTCGTCTAGCTTACCATAAAACTCATTAGAAATATCTAAACCATCATCAAACTCTTGACCTAGAGAAATTCTAGAATCTGTGTCAAAGCTTCTGGAAGAATTTGCGTTTAATTCACCTACTAGAGAACTATTTAAATAAATAGAATACTTATCTCCTGATCTAGTTAACACTAGGTGATTCCATTCATTCAATAATATCTCAGAATCATTATGAGAATTTGTATTAATATTTTCAGATGGGTAATATAAATAAAGAACTGGGTAGTACTTGCTTGGTGTTGATGTCTTATTTATCCCTAATAATAACCTATTTGAACCTGTAGGACCATTTACAGAAAATATATATGGGTTTTCATCATAGTCATCCATATTCATCCAAAATTCAATGGTAAAATCCGAATTAATATAATTCTTCAAATCGTTTACCGCTACATAATCTCCCTCACCATCAAAATGCAATGCAGCACTAGCTGCTGCTTGTAAGGTAATCCCTTTAGGTGTGGCTCCTGTGGTTGTTAAACTCATGGTACCGCTTGGGTAGCCGCTCGCACTACTTTTTACACGAACATATACTGTGGTATTTTCAAGACTTACAGATACATCAGCTAAGGTTAAAGAATCAGAGAAGGAATTCCCATCTGTAGAGAGTTCAAAGCCTGTTGGAGGGGTTAAAAGGACGTCGGCCGTAAGGCCAGTAGCACTAACAACCATAGTTTGTGGTGCAGAAGCTGCATTATCACTTCTAAAAAACGAATTAAAACTTTCCGTAAAAGTAATTTCTGGTCCGGTTCTGAATAGTGCGTATACCTCACTGCTGAGCGCTGGATTAAATTCGGTAGTGGTGTCTACTCCTATACGAATATTTGAAGCTTCTACTAAATCTAATAAACCATCACTAGAGGAAGGTTTACCACTGTATAAACTAGTCAATCCTGTAGTAGTAATCGTTGGTGTACCGCTTATGATAATATTTCCTTGTCCCTCAGACCCAGCCGCTTCTCCCTGATCTGCATATAATTTTATAGCACTGTTCGTTGTATTATCCGTGCTTATATTGTTCGCTAGCGTTAAATTTCCTGATAAGGTACCCACTTGAATAGTACCTGTAGATCGAATTCCATTAGATCCATCGCCAATGATTAGGGCGTCCTTATTGGTAAAGCTGATATTACCTGTGGTTTGTGTAGCCGTTCCCGCAGTAAGGTACTCAACATGGTTTTCAGAATTATTCAATGTGAATGTCCCAGATCCTTGCAAACTTAAAGTCGTAGCAGAAATGGCCGCAGATTGAGTAGTAGCTCCTGAACCTTGAAGTAACAGAGTGCCTGAAGCGGTTACAGAATTGGACAAGGTAATATCTCCACCATAAACAGATATTGGGCCATTGACTGTTTGATCACTACTAATAGTAGTATTAGAAGTATTTGTTTCTTTACCTATTGTTAAACCACTTATATTTGAAACACTAAAGTCACTAATGGGCCACGAAATATCGCTTGAGAAACTGTCACTTGAAGGAAGAAGGCTAAATTTTCCATTGGTATTCACCGTTATTCCGTCTGTATTCGAATTTACGGAAACTACATCTCCAATAATATTTACATCACTACTAGAGCTGCTAATTGAACCTCCTTGCCCAAGGGATAGTTTAGAGATTATTGGTGTACTACCCAAATTACCATTCAAAACATATAATCCCCTAGCACCACTGTCTATATCTATATCTCCTGAAGCAGCATAAACATTTAATATACCGTCATAATAAGCGCCAATCTCTATACCATATCCAGTACCCGTTTGGTTAGCGTTAATTTCTACATCTCCTGTTCCTGAAGATTCAATGGTTAATTTGCCACTGATATGGATGCCCTCACGTGCACCTACTCCTTTAGAATTTAGAATAACAGCGGTATCAGAAGCTGAAGATTTTAAGGTGAGTTCAGAATCAATTCTCACCGCATGAATCCCTATAATGATTCCAGTACCAGAACTTGAAGATGAAATTTCTCCTTCAATATTAATAGTTCCACTACCAGCGTCTATGGTGTTATTTCCATAAGAAATAAAGCTTGTGGATTTATCTAAACCATCTGCTTTTATTTTAACAGCACCCCCAAAAGTGTTAATGTTAGTGTTTTCCAAATAAACTGCTGCGGTAATATTTCCTCCGCCATCAGAGCTGCCGTTGTCTGGATCTATAGTAGTTGCTGCTGTAGCATATCCATTCCCAACAGTCATATCGTTCCAAGTTTCAGTACCAGACCCCCCACCAATCCACAGATTACCTCCTTCTACTGAAGAAGAACCAGTATTGATGGTAGAATTCCTTCTCAGTAAAACAGCACCTGCATTACCGTCATTATCCGAATTGGCCCAAAGTATTAAATCTCCTCCTTTGGTTGCTATTTCATTACCCGATTCTAGTGAAATATCACCAGCTGCCTTTAGTAAAACATCTGCCCCAGACAAGATACTTGTTATGTTTCCACTTACTGTAATATCACCACCATAAATAGAAATAGGACCTGCCACTTGGTGGCCTCCTGATAGTGTAATATTATTTACACCTGCATTTAAAGAATAATTTGTGAGGGGTGTGGTGCCTCCCACCTCTCCTGATTGGGTCCAAGTTCCTTCGCTAGTAACACTTAAATCATATGCACCGTTTACACTACCAGAGATGGTTTGGTTCCCTGCCGCAGATGTAATACTCGTATTAGAACCTAATGTAATAGCTCCAGAATAGGTGTTGTTTCCAGATAAAAAATAAAGCGCTCCAAGGCTTGAAACTCCATTTCCATTAAGTGTCAAGGGGCTAGACACATTTATACCTCCTGACAACTGCAGAGTACCCCCGTTGTTAATTGTAACACCACTAGTGTTTCCCAGATCAGCAGCTACTGAAATATCTAAAAGTCCGTCATTTACTGTAACAGCCCCTGTAAAATCATTATTGCCATTTCTTATTTTTAAGGTCCCTGAACCATGCTTTATGATGTTGTTATTAAAAGTTCCTGATTCAAACCTATTGTAATAATCAAAATTTCCAGTACCCTTAAAAGTTAAATCTCCATTAAACACAGGATTGTAATCTGTCGTATCATCATCTCGCCAAAAAGACCAGGTGGTGGAGGTGTTATTTAAGAGAGTTGCTCCATTAACACCTACCGTAAACGCTCTTTTGTTGGTTGTCCCATTTGAAGCAGCATCCCCCATAACACCATTAACTCCCGTAAATTCAAGAGTTCCTCCATTGATCACAAGGTTACTTGCATAATAACTCAAATAACCCAAACTTCCAGTTGAACTTGCCAGTCCATACAACCTTAAAGTTGCATTAGAATTAACTGTCACTACGCCATGACTCCCCCAAGTACCAGTGTTGTATAAACCACCAGTACTTGTAATGTCTAACACCCCTTCATTAATAGTTACATCCCCAACAAAGGTGCTCTTAGCTGAAAGTGTAAGTGTTCCAGTTCCGGATTTAATTAAATTTCCTGAACCTGAAATTATAGACGAAATCTCATTTGCACCTTCAGATTTAATAGTTAAACTGTATGTGTTTATTTCAATAGCTGAAAAGCTAAAACTAGGTGAGTCAAGAATTGCACTGGCATTAGAGATAGTTAATTTTTCAGAGAAAGATTGTTGAACACTTGTATTGATGTCAGATGATAATTCAGTTGTACCTGTTATTGTTAAACTTGTGATTTTTGAAGACGAGGTACCCAAGGCTTTTTTAAAAGTTGCATTTCCAACAAGGCCTAAACTATTAAAAGTAGATACTTCATTTTTTATTGTTTCATTAAAAGTGATAGTACTTTTAGATCCTGAAAAAGAGAATTGCTCAATAGTTATTGATCCGTTACTTGCATTAGATAAGGTTTCACTCGACAATGCTAAACCATAAACAATTTCTTCTGAAACTGTTTCTCCTGAGCCTCCTCCATAACCCCCATAGCCGGTAGTCTCTGAACCAGCACTACCATCTGTGTTACCTCCACTACCACCCCAGTAACCGCCGCCGCCGCCGCCGCCGCCGCCGCCATCTCTAATTGGATCTCCCCCCCAAGAACCTGCTTGTCCAGAAGTATTTGTTCCATTTTTATTGCTCTGATTTGCTGTTTGACCTGCAGTTTCTCTATTATCGTTAACATTATTTCCACCTGCACCACCACCAGCACCACCCGCTATTAAATAGTTTGTGCCGCTTGGCCCAACTCTTAGTAATGAGGCTCCACCGCCACCGCCACCGCCACCAGAGCATCCATTAGACCCTGCATTTCCTCCAGCCCCTCCATTGTAAGCCGTATTTAATGAATTTGTCCCTGCAGCTCCACCACCGGAATTGGTATTACAGCCTACACCGTTTGAACCACCAACCCCAACTGCAAAAAAGATTTCTGAATTATTTAGATAAAGGGTAGATTGAATTTTTCCTGAAGATCCAGTATTTTTTCCAGCTCCCCCATCGTCACCACCTTTTCCACCAGCACCTCCAACTAGAGTAGCTCTAACAGCTGTTGGAATAGTTAAGTTATTGACATTAGTACTTGTATAAACAGTAGAAGCAATAGATAAATTAGTATTAAATAATACATTCTTTTTTAATATTACATCTCCATTGTATTCTTGGGTACCTCCAGAATTAACATTGGCATTCAACAAAATCTCCTGTGATGTAATCTCCAAACCTCCAATAATGTATGGAGAGGCATTAATCTCAACCTTTGAGCTAGAATTAATCAAAAGATTATGACTGCTAAATGAATAAATGCTATTATCAATTTTAACAATACTTCCATCACTGATGAATGAAATTGTAGTTTCACCAGATGCTAATAAATTCGTGATGACCCCAGGATGCACATTCGCATCTCCAGTGGCAATTAGCGTGTTTCCAGAAATGCTCCAGTGGGTCCCTGATGTTCCTGTTTCACCAGAATCTGAAATGGTCAAATTTTGCCCATAACCTAGCTGTGCACAAAGTGCAGAGACTAAGAATAAATAAAAACACAAGAAGCGTTTTGCAAGCATGGGGTTAGTTCAGTCTAAAAAAGGGGAATAATTGAATTGGATTCTTTTATCAGCCTGCAAAAATAATGCTTAGAAAACCATTACTTTAATATACATACCACTAATTGGTGCTATTTTTTAAAAATAGCACCAATTTTATCAGAAATAAGGGCTACTTTAGTGTTTATCTAATTTGTATTTAAGTCTGCTATGTTTTTAGGATTACTCCTATTATTATTGGTTTTCTCAGTATTGCTATTTGTTTTTAACTTTAACAAAAACAAAAACATAGCCTTTCTCACTGGATTTTTATTCATTTTTTCCCTCTATGGGCTTACGCATTATGTCGTAAGTATGGGTCAATCTGTTTTTTGGGGAGCCATCTTTTATGTAAACTTTACGCCCTTCTATTTATTGAGTGGTGTGTTCCTATATTTTTACGTCAGAAATAGCCTGGAAGACAACTTTAGATTTAGTCCAAAAGATTGGCTTCATTTCTTGCCATTTGTAATTCATTTTATAGGACTTATTCCCTACCTGTTCTCGCCTTTCTCAGAGAAAACAGCCTTTATTAAAAAGCTATATGCTGCTCCAGAATTAATTGTAGACGCCCAGGTAAACCTATTCTTTAATACCACAGAAAATTTTGTGATAAGGCTATCCTTGCTCTTGGGATACAGTTGCGTGAACCTTTATTTAATATATAGGTATTATGGAAAAAAATCAAGGTCATTGCTGCCGGAAAATGAGCAAAGACTCACCTTAAAATGGCTTTTCTCACTCAATGTATTTGTAGTGCTGATTGTGTTTTTTTATGGCCTTTTTATTGTAAAACTTCACAACTATTCGGGTAATATTTTCAGCTTATTTAATGACACTTTACTGTATGCTTCGGCAGGTTTTATGGCTTTAATTATAGTAAGCCTACTTGTATTTCCCCACATATTATACGGACTTCCAGTTGCAGTGAAAAGAAAACAAAAAAAGCTTATTGAAAGTGATCCAATACAAAAAAGAGTAGAGAAAAAAAGATCAGAAATACCAAAAGAGGCGGCGTATTTTTTACAGATAAAAGCTCAAATAGAGCAGTATTTAAGAGAAGACAAGCCTTATTTATCCAAACAATTTAAAATGGCAGATATTATTGTCAAAATAGGGGTGCCCCAACACCATATTACTTATTGTATGAATTTCTATATAAAGAAGAGCATGCCAGAACTAAAGACAGAATATAGAATTTCTTGGGCTAAAAAAGCATTAGCAGATCCAGAATACAAATCCAACACCATAGAAGCTATAGGGGAAAAAGCAGGCTATAGTTCAAAATCTGCTTTCTTCAAAGCCTTTAAAGACTACACAGGCATAACCCCTCAAGAATATCAAAGACAAGCTTTTTTTGACTAAGCTTTAAGCTTTACTTCTTTTACCCTGGCGTCTTCAATACTTTTTCGCTCTTCCATGCAGGTCTCTTTAGACTTAAAAAAGACCATTAGCTTTTGGTCTAAGGAATCTAGGGTTCCACGAAGTTTCTTTTTAAGGTTGTCATAAGACAGGTCTTGGTTAAAGAGCTGCATAAGGACTGGAAATGGCACATAATCCGGGGAGGAATGAAGCAGAATATTTAAAATCTCTTGCTCTTTAGTACTTAGCGTTTTGTAGAAAGAATTCTTTTTACTTCTGATTTTTGCTTCTAAAGTTTTCTTTTTTCTAAGGGTAAAATAAAGAATAACTGAGAAAACTATCAATATAATGCCGTATTTTACCCAAGGAATTGTATTGGTATATATGGGGTAGGTCTCTACCAAATCACCTAGCATTTCAGACTTATTTAAAAACAATAATTCTTTTTGGACCCTATTGCGCTTTTTAATAATATAAAAACCTCCTTTAGAGGGGTTATAGGTTAATGCTTCAATAGAGGCCAAATTTAACATTTGAGATCCTTTATAAAAATGTATCTGATTATTGGGGAAATCTAAAGAAAAAGCTGTGTCAAAATCAAGGTACAAACTCCCTTCCGGGTAGTTTAATACCGAAAGCCTGAAACCTTTAGAAAGCATTTCATTGGTCTGGCCTAAATAAGACCATTCCAAGGTGTCAAAATTGAAATTCCAAGCTTCTGTTGAATGCTTAATATTTAATTTAAAAGGACTGTCTTCATTATAGATCTCTCCAGAAGCTATAAAAAGGCTGTTGTCTGTAAATTGGCCCATGGGCTTGTAAAGGCCAGGTATCATCTCATTTTGCTTCGTGATAGTTGGTTGTAAAGCAGTCTCTCCAGTAGCTGCATTGAACTGAGTAATAATATTTTTGTGGGTAAATAAACCATAGCCCCCAAAAGTGAATAACTTACCGCTTCTGATGAAAGGAAAATGACCATATTGGGATAAAAAAGGAGTAGATTGGTCTAATCGCTTAAAAACTTGTTCTTCAAAAGAATACACAACTCCATTAGAACTGTTCACCAGATAGGCTAAGTCCCCTTGTGAAACAAAATTGTACGTCAAATTTTCCAAGCCATGCGCTTTAACAGTCCATGGATCATCTGATACGGTATATATGGAGTCCCCCGAAATTAAAAAAGAATTTTCTTGAAAAGAAAAAAGCAACAAATTAGAGGCCTCGAAAATG